>SDBT01003158.1_pt1 | contig 28647 bp, 23 predicted proteins | sample 2277101 | NCBI WGS metagenome assembly SDBT01 (sample SAMN10404973, study PRJNA504765) | marine sediment metagenome | isolation source: marine sediment core GS10_PC15, 103 cmbsf | place: Arctic Ocean: Southern Knipovich Ridge | collected 2010 | reverse complement strand
GGTTTACAAATTATAAAGGAGGTTACTATGGGTTTACAAATTATAAAGGAGGTTACTATGGGTTTACAAATTATAAAGGAGGTTACTATGAAAAAGCTATCTATCTCGATAATCGTTCTTCTACTCGCAGCTGCCTTGGCTTTCAGCGGGGGTTCCGAAGAAACACCTACAGCATCACCCGATGCTGGCACACTCTCTAAACCTTCAGTTCTTTCGATTGCAGCTTGGGGAGTTACCGGGGATACCTATGCACAGTACGTTTCCGTGGGTGAAGCGCTGAAGACGAAATATGACATCAGCTTTAGAGTAGTCCCAACCGGGACCGACATATCCAGGATGATGCTGCTGCGCACAGGAACTACCGATTTCGCTGCTATTGGCTCTGCTAACATCTATGCCCTTGAAGGTTTGGGTTCATTCGCTGCTATGGACGTGGGACCGTCGCAGTTGCGTGCGGTATACCTCTGTGTGGGAGCTGCCGGGTCTTCTGCCGCTGTGCGCGCTACAAGTGACATACACACGTTTGCTGACCTGAGAGGCAAACGGGTGCCCTATATCGTGGGTGGTCCTGGAATAAATGCCATTTATAAGGGTTGGCTTGCTTGGGGCGGACTGACCTGGGATGATGTAATCAAGGTGGAAGTTCCCTCGACCTCGGCCTCATACGAGTCAGTCTTGAATGGAGTCGCTGATGTTACTTACGGGCCTGTGGCTGGCTCATTCGCTTACAAACTGGAGGCGTCCCCCCATGGCATTCGTTGGCTACAAATGCCTCCTGATGCAGAGAAGTGGGCCGCATTCAACGAATACAATCCAATGTACTGGGCGCAGGAATTCTCGTTAGGTGCTAGCGTCTCAAAAGAGAACACTGTCTGGGGGCTAGGGGCGATCCTGCCTTCAGTCTTGGCTCTTCCAGATACCTCCGATGATGTAGCTTATTGGGCAACGAAGGCTATGTGGGAATCTTATGATTTGTACAAAGGTGCAATAGCAGGAATGGAAGTGTCATGGCATCTGCCGACATACATGGAGGTAGGTCTGGGTATTTTCCCGTGGCATGAAGGAAGTATAAAGTACCTCAAGGAAATTGGATTGTGGACTGGCCGTCATGAAGCAGGCCAGAAGTTATTGATCAAAAGGCAAGAAGATATGATGGAACTTTGGAAAGTCACTAGAGAGAAGGCTCTAGATATGCGGATGGCACATACTGACTTTCCAGCCTTTTGGCTAGAAGCTCGCAAGGAGAAATTTGGAGACCAATGGTTCGTTACGTACAAATGATGAGGTAGGGCCAGAACTATGCCTCCTACCACTCGCCTGTTATACCAATATAGCATGATGCCAATATAAGGTGAGTGGTGGGAGGTAATATACAGTGGACAAGGTTTTAGAAAAGCTGAACTGTCACGAGAGGAAGTCCTAATAAAATGCAAAAACCAGAGACAATGAAAGAAGCAAATGAAGCAAATGAAGAGGGAAGGACTGTTAGTTTGCCCTGGCGGATATTCGTTGCTTCGCTTGCGCTCGTTGGCCTTCTTGTAGCTATTAACTACATTTTTAGGCTGAGGCTTTTGGGTCTTTTAGAATTCGAGTCGAGTTACTTATATTCATTGTATGCTCTATTGCTTTCTCCGGTGTTCATTCTATTTCCGGCTTCCAAGAGAGCGTCAAAGCGCTCCGTTCCCTGGTATGATTCGCTGCTTTGTGGATTAACTTTCGCGATTAGTGTTTACTTTGCTTCTATAGCCTTTGAAGCCAGCCAAAGAGCCTGGGACGTTGTAGCGCCGCTGCACGTCGTTATTGTAGGTGGCTTTTTTTGTCTGTTAGTACTCGAGACTTTGAGGCGCACTGGTGGCTTGCCGTTGCTGCTTATCAGCTCGCTGTTTGCCATTTATCCCATGTTTGCAAGCTATATGCCTGGGTTTTTGGGAGGGGTTCAGTTGACCCTTTCGCATACCATTTCGTTTCATGTGCTTGGCCCCGAAAGTCTTATCGGTATTATAAGCACGGTCTTTGGACAGCTCCTGGTCGGTTTCATAGTTTTTGCAGTGATTCTTATGCGCACTGGGGCAGGTACAGCCTTTATGGATTTCGCTCTCGCTTTGTTGGGACGCCAAAAGGGGGGGCCAGCCAAAGTCGCTGTGGCAGCTAGTTGTGCCTTCGGCGGTTTGAGCGGCAGCGTAATTTCTAATGTTCTTACCACGGGTTCTTTCACCATCCCCACAATGAAAAGGACTGGTTACTCGGCTCATTATGCCTCGGCTGTTGAAGCTGTAGCTTCCACGGGCGGCAATTTTATGCCACCAGTAATGGGAGCAAGTGCCTTCGTAATGGCTGTTTTCTTGGGCATTCCATATCTTACTGTCGTGTTCGCAGCCATTATCCCGGCTTTGTTGTATTATTTTGCGCTCTATATGCAAGTGCATTTTTATGCCATTTCCCACAATATTCAGGGGCTGCCGAGTAATGAGATTCCTCCCCTAAGACAGACATTAAAAGGGATCTGGCCCTCTGTGGCTAGTATTCTTGTCCTGGTATTCTTCCTATATTTGGGACTCGAAGGTCGCGCACCGTTCGCTGCTGGTGCTTTGTTGATCATACTCTCGATGCGAAAGAGGGCAATAAGAAAAAATCTCAAGGACTTCTTCTTCGGTATTTTCGAAGATACGGCCAAGCAACTGGCCAGGCTAGCGGGTCTGCTGGTCGGTATTGGGTTCATCATGGGCTCTTTCGCCGTAACTGGTGTCGCGAGTTCATTCGCCCACGAGATTATAACGCTGGCGGGCGGGAATTTAATCCTAATGCTGATTTATTGTGCCTTGGCCAGCTTTGTTTTGGGCACCGGAATGCCTGTTAACGCATGCTACATCTTCTTGGCAATAACCATCGCACCGGCTTTAGTAGCCCTTGGTATCGTTCCAATTGCTGCCCATCTTTTTATATTCTATTGGGGCATCGCCTCTTATTTTACACCTCCGGTGGCTCAAGGTGCCTATGTAGCTGCCACGATAGGCAACGCCAAATTTTTCAAGACTGGTGTAACGGCGATGCGACTCGGAATAATTGTGTATATTGTCCCCTTTTGTTTCGTCTTTGAACCTTCTCTACTGCTACAGGGTACACTAATAGAACTAATACTTCCCCTTACTACTATTATAGTGGGCATATTATTGATGGCGGTAGGACTGGAGGGATGGTCGCCAAAAATTGGGTTAATTCCAAGATATCTAAGGTTACTGCTTTTCATATCCGGTGTTCTCTTAGTCCTTAGCGAATCCAAGACAGACATCGCCGGCATAGGTCTATTTGTGCTGACAGGGGCGGTATACCTGGTAGTATCAAGAATAAAGAAGCTAAATAGATTGGTTGAGCCGCCCCAATAGAGGTAGGAGGTTTTATTGGAAAAGCTCGATTTTGTTTTCCATCCTCGATCGGTTGCTGTAGTTGGGTCTTTACGCGATATCAATAGTCCAGCAGTAAGGTATTTACGACAATTTAAGGACTTTGGTTTTGGAGGAAAACTCTACGCTGTAAGCCGGAAGGCAACTGAAAATATCGCGGGAGTTTGTCCCTGTTATCATAACTTGAAGGAAATTCCGGAGTCGGTGGACTACGTGATCTCTTGCATTTCCGTAAGCGCTTTGCTGGAGCTTGTCGGTGACTGCGCTGCCAAGCGAGTAAAGGTAATGCATATCTATACCGGTCGCTTAAGTGAAACATCTGATCCAGGACTTCAGAGCCTGGAGCATGAAATCGTTCAGCGAGCCCGTGAGGCCGGTATGCGCGTTATTGGACCAAATTGCATGGGCGTTTACTGTCCCGAAAGCAAAATGACTTTTCGCTTCGAATTTCCTCGTGAGAGCGGTCCTGTAGCTTTCCTTTCGCAGAGCGCAGGTAATACTGGGCACCTCGTCAGCCTGGGAGTCGGGAGGGGGCTTCGATTCAGCAAAATCATAAGCTATGGGAATGGCGCTGACTTGAATGAATCAGATTTCCTAGAATACCTGACCAATGACCCGCAGACGAAAATAATTGCAGTATATATTGAGGGTGTAAGGGATGGCCGTCGGTTCCTAAACTCCCTCACAAAAGCGGCAACGGCAAAACCCGTTGTGGTCATGAAAGGCGGACTTTTAGGAGCCGGTGCCAGAGCTGCCGCATCGCATACTGCTTCTCTTGCTGGCAGTCAGGTTGGTTGGGAAGCTGCACTGAGACAGGCTGGAGTAATTAGAGTTGAGTCACTTGAAGAAATGTCTGACGTTCTCTTACCCCTGATGTTCTCGGCGGCACCACGGGGTCGAAAAGTAGCACTTCTGTGTGGGGGCGGTGGCGATACGGTTTCGTCAGCCGACCAGTGTGAAAGCGCTGGTTTAGAAGTACCTCCTCTGCCTCAGGAAGTGAGGGAAGAGATAGAAGAGATGGCCTCCGAGCTACACAGTATCATAAACAATCCGGTTGACTATTCAGCTATTGGCGACCAGAGCACTTTCGATAAGACCTGCGAGCTTCTATCAAGCCACCCTAATATTGACGTGGTGATTTGTGATACGCAGGTGGCGTGGCGTCTGGGTTTCCACGAGGGCTTGGACAGAATACGAAGCATGGTCGACATCTTTACAAAGATAGGCAAGATCTGTGATAAGCCGTTAGTAGTGGTTATCTATTTGCCGGATTGTGTAGATGCAGAGACTTGGACAAAGCTGGTCGAACAACAAGATAGATGCTATCAAGCGGGCTTTCCTGTATATCATAGCCTAGAGCGAGCAATTCGAGCGGTAGCCAGATTTGTAGATTATCACGAAGGCCCATTTGAGGTGAAGAATGAAGACAAGCAGGCAAGTACGAGTATTGACCGAGGTAGAAGCGAAAGAGTTGCTGCACAGGTCGGAAATAAACGTTATTGATACGCGGCTCGCGACATCAAAGAAGGAGGCAGTCTCCCTAGCTGAGCAACTCTGTTTCCCGGTAGTCTTGAAGATAGTCTCGCCTGATATCACGCACAAGAGCGATGCTGGTGGTGTCAAGCTGAATTTGAGAACGCCAAGTGAGGTTGGGGAAGCCTACGAAAACATTTTGTCGGCGGCTAAGGGGACTTATCCACAGGCGACAGTTAGTGGCGTGTCAGTACAGAAGATGGCACCACGCGGGGTGGAGCTTATCATCGGAATGTCGACGGATCCGACCTTCGGACCGATGTTAATGTTTGGCATTGGCGGGATATTTGTGGAAATCCTCAAGGACGTGGCATTCAGGATTGTCCCTTTGACCGAAAAGGATGCTCGTGAAATGATTAGGGAAATTTCAGGTTATCCATTGCTGAATGGATTCAGGGCTCAAGAACCTGTCGATGTCTGCTATTTAGAGAAACTGTTGCTGAGAGTTTCACGGTTTGTAGAAGAGAATCCTGAGATAAGAGAACTAGACATCAATCCAGTGATTGCGTATAGGAACGGTGCGGTAGTCGTGGATGCTAGAATTGTCTCGCAGGAGAGCGATTGACATTCAGAGATTAATGGAGTGCCCTTACCAATCTGACTTTTGAAGGGCAGACTTAGTGATTGGAGGATGTACTTATGCAAGGAAAAAACAAACAAACGAAAGTACGACTCTCCATAAATGGAAAAGGGCACGTATTAGAAGTGAGCCCCAGTGAGACGCTGGTTGAACTTCTCAGAGAGGGGCTGGGGCTGACGGGCACAAAGATTGGGTGCAACCGGGGTGAATGCGGTGCGTGCACCGTCTTGATAGAGGGAAAGGCTGTGCTGTCTTGTCTCACCCTGACTGTTGAGTGTGAAGGTAAAAGCATATTGACCATAGAAGGATTGTGCAACCCAGAGACTGGAGAGTTAGACCCGATTCAGGAGGCGTTTGTAGAGAACTTTGGCATTCAATGCGGCTTCTGCACGCCGGGAATGGTAATGTCAGCTAAAGCGCTGCTCGACAACAATCCCAATCCCTGTGAGCAAGAGGTGAAGGAAGCGATTCAGGGCAATCTATGCAGGTGCACCGGCTATGTCCAGATTATCGAGTCTATTAAGGCTGCGTCAAAAAAGATAAGGAGGTGTAAAGCATGACAAAACGGGCAATGAAGTCCGTAGGTAAATCAATTCCTATCATGGAAGCTCGTGATAAAGTAACGGGAAGAGCCTTATATGTGGATGATATGCAAGCCGAGCTTTTTGTAAAGATACTTGGCAGCCCGCACGCGCACGCTAGAGTGAAGAACATAGATACAAATAATGCTAGAATGCTATCCGGAGTCAAAGCGATACTGACACATAAAGAAGTGACTCACCGGCAGATTCCGTTTGGGGTCTACCGACCCTGTTATGCCATAGATGATCACTTGCGTCATGTAGGCGATTATGTAGCTGCAGTAGCGGCCACCAGCGAGGCGATTGCCGAGCATGCACTCGAACTAATAAAAGTCGATTATGAGGTATTGCCAGCCGTATTTGAGGTGGAAGAAGCAGCCAAACCTACCGCACCTAAAATATATCCTGAAGGTAATGTTCAGGGGCCCAGCCTAGAAGAGTGGGGAGATATAAACAAGGGATTTGCCGATGCGGATGTTATAGTGGAAGATTACTTTGACATAACGCCACAGGTGCACTCGCCTATAGAAACACACGTGTGTATGGCTCGCTGGCAGGGAGATGAACTGACTATCTGGTGTTCTACGCAAACGCCTTGGGAGCTCCGCAATATCGCATCATATTTCTTCGAAATACCTGAAAGCAAGGTTACTGTTCTAACACCGAATATCGGCGGAGGGTTTGGGAGCAAATATACTGGTAGATATCAAATCATTACTTGCTTAGTAGCAAGAATAGCTGGCAGTAGACTAACTAAACTAACGTTTACCAGGGAAGAAGAACAGTGTTATACCAGGCGTATTAGAGGAAAAATCTGCGCAAAGGTTGGGGCAAAGACGGATGGGACCATTATCGCTCTGCAGCTTAAAGGCTATTTCGACATCGGAGCTTATGAGCGCCATTACGCCACATGGTGTTCTTCGATAGGGTATGGAACTAACTCATACAAAGTGGCAAACGCCAGGTTTGAATCCTACAACGTATTTACTAACCATATCCACGCTCAGTCTATGCGCTCTGTCTCAGCTCCGTTTTTTGCTTTCCCTATGGAATCCATTATAGACGAACTTGCTGAAAAACTAGGAATGGACCCGATAGAAATTAGGTTAAGAAACATGCCTGAAACTGGCGATACGGTACCCCCCACCCCATACATCAACAACTCAGGGGGATGTACAGTAGCTAAGCTTGACACTTATCCTGCAAGGCAAATGATCGAGCAAGTCATAGAAGCGATGGACTGGAAAAGGAAATGGCGGGGTTTTAGCAAGCCTACAGCTATCAAGGGGTCGAAGAGAAGGGGTATCGGTTTAGCATATATGATGATGCATTGTGGGTACTGCTGGGAAAGTGCCGCGACGATGCAAGTGATCATTAATCATGACGGGTCAGCTGTCATTCACTCTGGAGCTACCGAACTCGGACAAGGCATCAACACTACACTCCGTATGCTGGCAGCTGAGTCACTCAATATATCACTTGCAGATGTGGCTATAGTTACCGGGGATACCAGTACCGGTCAAAATGATACCATAGGAGCCAAAGCCAGTCGCCAACTGGTCATCCAAGGACATCTTCTTCTAAAAGCAATTGAGGAGGCGAAACAAAAGATTCGTGATAGAGTAGCCATTATATGGGACACCGCTCCTGAGTTGATAGTGATTGAGGAAAAGAGTGCGCACATTGAAGGGCAGCCAGAAGGAGCAAAGCCCCTTCGAAACCTACTTAGCACTTCGGTAACCGGCTGCGCTGCAGGTGCACCGGGAAGCTGGCTCCCTGATATTAGGCCAGGATTCAGGCCATACCAACCCGTGGTTTTAGCCGCAGAGGTTGAGGTGGACATTGAAACCGGGGAAGTAAAGCCGATAAAACTGGTACCAGGAATGTTCCCCCGCAGAATGATAAATCCGGAAGTGGTAAGAGGCCAGTGTTTAGGCGGTACAGTGATGACTCTGGGAATGGCTCTGTGGGAGGAGGTTAAGTATGATGAAGGGGCTCACACCTGTCTTAGTAGAGATTTTACTGATTATAAGATTCCGCGTGTACTTGATATACCTGAGATCGAGCCTGTTTTGCTGGAGGAAATTGATGAAACCATCCCTCCATACGAGGGGTTGCCGTACGGAGGAGCGGGGCTGGGTGAACTGTCCGCTTGGGGCGGGCCAGCGGCCATTGCCAATGCTATCTACAATGCTACAGGTGCTAGAATTAGGAGTTCACCTATGACTGCTGAAGAAGTATTGCAGGCTATAGAAAAGGCGGCAATATAATGAGTTCTTCGCCGATGGTGACAAAGAGACTGAAAAAATACGAATATTTTGCGCCGGCAACACTCTCAGAAGCAGTGTCGCTCCTTGTGCACTATGATGGGAAAGCAATAGTGCTGGCAGGTGGTACCGATATCTTGCCTATGATGAAACTCAGGGTGTTGACGCCCAAGTGTATTGTTAATCTGAAGAGAATAGACGGCTTAGACTATATTAGAGAGGAAGAGCGAGAAATAAAAATTGGCGCTTTGACTACAATAGCTGAGATAATGGCATCCGATCTTATCAAACTAAAGTGCCGGTCACTCTTCGAAGCGGCGACAGTTTTTGCCACACCACAGGTCAGAAACATGGCAACAATAGGAGGCAACATTTGCCGGAGTTCACCCTGCGCTGATACTGTCACTCCTCTAATTAGCTTCGACGCGGAGTTGAAATTGGTCGGAGTGAAGGGGGAGAGAAAGGTAGTGCTGGAAGAAATTTTTGGCGGTGCCGGAAAAAACGTGATAGACAGGGAGATTCTGACTGAGATAGTGGTACCGCTGCCAAGGGAAAAATGCGGCGCTGCATTTGCAAAATTAACCAGGAATTCTGCAGACCTGGCTAAGATAAATTGCGCGATTAAGATCACGATGATCGGCCAACATTGTGAGGACATCAGGATAGTTTTTGGCGCTGTAGCTGATAGGCCGGTCCGGGTTAAGAAAGCAGAAATAGCGATAAGAGGTAAAGACATCAAGGATGGAGTGTTTGAAGAAGCTGCGCGAAGAGCAGTTGAAGATATCGCTCCGATAACCGATGTACGGTCGACGGCCGAGTACCGAAAACAAGTTAGTCAGGTATTGGTGAAAAGGTTGATGAAGGTGGCATTTGATAGGTCAGCAGGCTAAATAGAAGATCGCATTCATCAAAAAAGGCGGCTTTCTATGGTGCGGCAAAGGGCTATTTTGTTGGGGACAAAGTCTTCCAGAACGAGGGGTAAGCGGGCTAAGGTTTTCCAACTATATAAATGGCGGCAATAATTGTTATCCAAAGTAAGAGAACTTCAATTAAGAGGCATTAGAGACGAAGGAGATTAGTGATTTCTCTATGGGATAGGTGATTATGTGGCAACCTGATCTCTGGGATATAGGAGGGAACATGAAGATTATAGAGGAAGAGGTTTTAGCCAAGAACACCGGAAGGGCATTTGTGGTGAAGAGGGGACAGTACATCCGGGTTATCGCAAGGACTGTTGTTGATTGCGTTGTTTTCAACCTTGACGACCTGAGGGAAAGATTTGACCAGGCTATCACTAAGGTACATAACGGCAAGATTTTCATAAGCACCGGAGACCAGCTATATAGCAAGCTGCTCAATCGACCCATGATGACCATTGTCGAGAGTACTTATGCCGGCAGGCACGACTTGCAGTATGGAACTTGTAATAAAATGGGCTACGATATGTTTTGGGAACAAAGCAAATCTGGACACTCCGTTATGAGCAGGACATGGGGCAAGTATCTTGGACTAAGAAAAAGGGAGGATCTTCCTGATCATGGATGTTGGGAAAATATGCAAGACGCCTTAAAGGAGTACGATATTGCCCCTGAAGATATTCCTAGCCCTTTTGACCTGTTCCAGAATAAAAATATTACCGGTCCTGGTGGTGAAATTTCAAAGGGTGAAAATGAATCCCGTCCTGAACCGGGAAAACCAGCTCATGTAGATCTGCGCGCCGAGATTCACTGCCTTGTCGTTCTCAGTGCCTGCCCCGAATCCGGCCGAGGAGAAGAAGTGAAAGTTCAGATTCTTAACGATTCAAGTGTCACTTAATATAGCCGCCTGTTGACGGTTTATTAGAAGGAGGAGCTCATGGATACAGTTGAAGTGGATGTCATACTAAAAAACACCGGAAAGGCATTTGTGGTTAAGCGGGGACAGTGCGTCCGTGTTATCGCAAGGACTGTTGTTGATTGTGTAGTTTTCAACCTTGACAACTTGAGGGAGAGATTTGACCAGGCGAGAACCAGATGCCATAACGGTAAGATCTTTATAAGTACCGGAGACCAGCTATATAGCAAGCTGCTCAATCGACCCATGATGACCATTGTTGAGGATATGTATACCGGCAGGCACGACTTGCAGTATGGAACGTGCAGTAAGCTGGGCTACGACAAGATTTGGGAACAGGTAAGAGGTGATCATCCGGTTATTAGCAAGACATGGGGCAAGTATCTTGGGCTGGAGAAGAGAGGGGACCTTCCTGATCATGGATGTTGGGAAAATATGCAGGATGCTCTAGAAGAGTACAATATTGCCCCTGAAGATATTCCTAGTCCCTTTGGACTGTTCCGGAATTTAAATGTAGTTGGTCGCGATGGCAAAATAGTGAATGCCTGGGTTGAACTTATTGAACCAGAAGACAGACGGTTTCACATAGACCTGCACGCCGAGATGAACTGCCTGGTTGTGCTAAGTGCCTGTCCTGCAGATGGTCTCGGCACAGAAGCGAAGATTGAGATTTTTGGTGAGTGAAGTGTCGTTCAACGCAACCGGTCTGATCGTGTGAAAGTCTAGCGAAATGAGCGTCCGTACCTGCATTTTTATGTGTACAATAGAAAGTTGTTAGAGGGGTCATGAATTGATTCCCTCTGATGCGTGGCGTATGGGCTTTGTCAGCAAACAGCGTTTAGCAACCGCTATGGTCGGAGCGGATACCCATCTGGTCTGCCCAGTAAATACTTGCCCCTTCAGCTTTTGCCAGCCGCTGGAACTCAGGATACTGCGCCGTGATCCACTGCTGCACCGCCTGCCTGCTCTACAGTACGTACGGAAGGTCCAGCAGATCGAGAGTGTGGCGCTTCAGCGCCTTCACCACCTTCTCCCGGATCTCATCCTGAGCGGCAGGCTCTACACGACGGGAATTTTTTTCTCACTTCGGTTCATGTATCCAGGATACTGTTCCCGATCACAAGGAGATGGGTAAAATGACTTTATCTGGTTATTCCAGAATGCTTAATGTGGATTTAGCAGGAAGAAAGATTACAAAGCAAGATACTAAAGAGTATTTTGCACGGACTTTTATTGGTGGAATGGGTTTTGGCGGGAAAATACTTTGGAATGAGGTTAACCAAGAAATTGGTCCTTATGATGACCAAAACATACTGGTAATTGCTGTCGGCCCGCTTACTGGTACCAGTGCACCATGTTCTGGACGGACAGAAATTACAACAAAGTCAGCGCTAACCGGAATTATTGGCTCAGGAAATACCGGAGGTATGTGGGGAGCCAGGTTAAGACATGCCGGTTATGATGCCATAGTTATCAGAAGTAAAAGCGAGAAGCCGGTATATTTACTAATAGACGATGATAAAGTTGAGCTTAAAGATGCCAGTCATCTTTGGGGTAAGGATACCAGAGAGACTACAGAAGCGATTTGCCAGGAAATGGGAGTTACACCTTCTCAAATATCAGTAATGACAATTGGGCAAGCAGGAGAGAACAGGGTAAGATTTGCCAGTATTTTGAATGATCATTATCACGTTGCCGCCCGCTGTGGTGGAGGGGCTGTAATGGGCGATAAAAAACTAAAAGCAATTATTGTACGCGGTACTGGTACATTGAAAATTGCTCAACCGGAGAGATTTAGACAAGCGGTGGGTACAGCAAGGGCAAAACTACTGGCAGCTGACGCTGCCATGAAGATACCTGAAGCCCCGCCTGATTCTAGGGTAATTGACTTGCAAATGGGCTCTCTACCGGTTAGGAACTACCAGACGGGTGTGATTTCACCCTGGCTGGAAATAGTAGATAAAAAAATCGCTCAGAAATATGTTATAGGGAAAGAATCTGTATGCTATGCTTGTCCGATTCCCTGTTTCAACCTTGTTGAAGTAAAAGAGGGCAAGTACAAAGGGACTAAGGCAAATCGGGGAGCCATGCCAGGTGTTGTGCTGGACTGGGGAGCAAAATGCGGGGTCAACAATCTACCAGCCATATGGAATTGTAAGGCAACCTGTGAGAAATACGGTATGGACTATGCCTCTGCAGCTGGGACAATTGCCTTTGCGATGGAGCTCTATCAGAGGGGTATTATTACTACTAAAGATACAGATGGGCTAAAGTTAGAATGGGGAAATGAGAATGTAATATCTAGACTGCTTGAGAAAATAGTATTCAGACAGGGATTCGGGGACATACTGGCTGAAGGAAGTTCACGGGCAGCTGAATTAATTGGTGACAGAGCCGGTGACTATGTAATGACTGTAAAAGGTATGGAGATGATGGGGCCAGATCCGCGCTCTGGATCTCGAGGTTGGATATTCGGTCAACTAACTAACCCTCGAGGTGGCGATAATGTAAAGAATACACACACTCTGGCCGAACGGTACAATCCATATTGGCCTATCGAAAACTACGACATTTTCCCTGAGATAAAACAGAAAATATTTTGCGTACCACCAGAGGAAATACCATATTCATGGCAAGGCAAACCAATGATGTGTAAATGGTTCGAGGATCTGTATACGCTAGTAAATTGCCTTGGACTATGCTTCTTCCCCTTCGGTTTCCGGTTAGCAATAGGACCAACACATCTGAGTGAGATTTATTCTGCATGTACTGGTTGGGAAACAACACCGGAAGAAGTGATGCAGATGGGAGAAAGAGTGATTAATCTTTTCCGGGCATACAATATGAGAGAAGGGTTAAGCAGATATAATGATAGATGGCCTGAAAGATTCTATAGCGAACCGATGCCAGAAGGTCCCGCAGAAGGCTGCGTTCTTTCTCATGATGAAATTAACAACTTACTTGATGAATACTACCAGCTAAGAGGTTGGGACGTGCAAAGCGGTTGTCCTACATCGGAAAAGCTAAATGAATTAGGGTTAAAAGAAATGTAACCCGTTTTCTGTGAGAGAGCTTTTACCAGTTGAAACGGTTATCGGCGCTGGGCGTCGACGGGCAAAACTGGAGGGCATATTGACCTAAATCTGATATGATGTGACATTTGTCAACTGTAAAATAGATATCTATGTGGTAAGGAAACCGGATCGTTCCGGCTTCCAACCAGTTCCAATCCATCGTGCCCAATTAAAGCAATAAGCTGACGACAAAACCATTCACAACCTGTATTTAGAACAAAGGATGGTAAGATGACAAACCGAAAATTATTGGCTATGTGTTTAATTGCTTCGTACCGGTTATTGTCCGTTGTACCCAAGATTTTGTAAAGATCTACATACCTATCCCAAACGAATTTCGCCTCGCCTCTTTGTATGTTCCTGATAAGCACTTTCTATTGACAGCTCAAAGGACCGGTAGTATCGTAGCCGAGAAAGGAGCTGTTACATGGCGAAACACCGTCTTGAGCCAAAAATCTTCTACTATACCTTTGCTGCCCATGAGCCTGCTTTGAGAATCCACAGCGGGGATACCGTTACGACAGAAACCCGGGATTCAATGGGGGTGGATGCCGGAGGAAATCCGTTGCCGGAGCAAATGAAACAGAAGGTGCCCGGTACCTCCTTGAAGGAGTCTAACCCTGTAATCGGGCCGATCTATGTTGAGGAGGCGGATGAAAACGATCTACTTGCTGTACTTATTGAACAGATACGACTGACAAGGGATTTTGCTGTCAGCAAGCAGACTGAGCATTTCGGCTCATTGAGCGGCGAGGGAGAGGGCCATTACCTGCTCTACAACGCGCCCATACAGACCATTTTCTACCGGTGGCAATTGGACCTGGAACAAAAGACCGGAACACTGGAGCTCCCCTCGAGTCAGGTAAAGAGCGTGGAAGTACCTTTGAAACCGTTCATTGGCAGTATTGGAGTGGCCCCTCGCTTTGGGAAGGTGGAAACCACCCTTACGCCGGGGGAATTCGGCGGCAATATGGATTGTGTAGAAACCCAGGAGGGCACGACCCTGTTTCTCCCTGTCTGGGCCAAGGGAGCGTATCTCGCCTTCGGGGACATTCACGCCGTGCAGGGGGATGGAGAGGTGTGTGGGACGGCTTTGGAGGTAACGGCCGAGGTAACCCTTCGGATCGAGGTAATCAAGGAGCACAGGTCCGACTGGCCCCGTCTCGAGAATGCGACCCATATCATGGTCATCGGGAGCACACGACCTCTTATGGATTGTGTGCGATTGGCACAGATGGGGCTACTGAACTGGCTGGTGGATGAGTACGGATTTCAGAGAGAGGAGGTCTGGCAGTTGATGGCCCAGGTTGGATCAATGAGGATCGGAAATATCGTAGATCCCTGTTACACGGTGGCGGCCAGGTTCCCTAAAAGATATTTGCCAAAGGGCTCTTAATCCTCAGGAGCCGAGATGAAACGCATCTTCAGCAACCTTTCCAAGCAGCGCATCCAACCTTTCTTCTTATACTCGCCGTAGAACTCCGGGGAGAGGCTATGGAAAAGTTCTCGGTACATGAACAGTTCCTCGTCATCCCTCAGTCCGAAAAGTGCGAAATGATAGTAGTGAACAACCGGTCGCGGGGCAACTGCTGATGGGTGTGTGTGTTTCAAGTTCTTTAAGACACTGCACTGCAAACTCAGAGCCGGTTCTGGCCTCGCTCTCCGCCGCCGCCGTACACTGATGCCGATGCCCCGCTCCGCCTCTCAGCGGCCAACCGGCGCGCGCGCGATAGATGTCCCGGACTCCCAGTGAAGATCCGCAGAAGACGCACACGCTTTTCATGGTGCTCCTTTCCGTTACTTAAGAACGGCCACCGCCCGGACGGGGGAGCCCGTGCCGCCTTTTATCTTCAGCGGAAAAGCAATGAAGCGGAACCTGCCCTGGCCGATAAGCTCATGCAGATTGACCAGGTTTTCGTAGTGGGTGTAATTCATCTCACCGCCTATGGTATGCACCTCTTTGTTCGATACTCCCAATATTCCCGGTGAGCGCGTTTCCACAGCGAAGGCGCTGATGCGGCATTCACCGAACCAGCGGGCGACCTCCGCCGTTATCCCAGGTCCGTTGTTCCAATCGAGGGTGCCGAAGTATCTGCGGTAGTGATCCGTGTAAAGCAGGACCGTATCCCCCGCCTCCACGGTCAGGCCCCCCTTTTCGAGAGCTGCTTCGATATCCGCGACCTCGATCAGCTCTTTCAGCTTTTTGTGCGACAGGTCCAGGCAGATACCCGGCGTGTAGAACATCTCCAGGGGCATGGTATCCACCGACCGCCCCCTAAAAGGGATGCCGAAGTGGTTGAAGGCATCGACATGCGTGCCCGTATGCTCGGAAATAGTCAGCGCGTGCAGCACGGGGGAAACCGTCGTGGGATTGGTAATCTGCGCGCGCTGTTCATGGGTTACTGCCACGGTCATGGCGACCTGGGGATGGCCGTCGAAAACCGGCATACCCGAATAAATTTCCTGGCTCAGGTCAACTAGCTTCATCATCTTCCTCCCTATCTTTTTACTTCAGCACTTGAGTATACGTGCCGCGATCTCCTGGAATTCCTCTTTCGTCACCAATGCCCGTTTTTGCGTGTCCCTGGTTTTGACCTCCATCAGTATAGCCTGTATGTCCTCTTCGCCAGCAGCTTCTATACCCAGCTTTTCCAAAAAGTAGAGCACGGACAACTTGCCGTTTTCTTGCCCAGTACCACATCGTCCGTCCGCACCAGCACCCGCGGGTCCAGGGCGAACATGGCCAACGCCTCCTTGACGACCTGATCGACACGGATCCCGGATTCGCGGGTGAAGTTCCGCCTGCCGATGATCGGCTTGTTGCGGGCGATGGGCATCTGGCTAATGCTCCCGACCAATTCCACCAGGTTGCAGATCTTGTCAAGCCGGTAGCGTTTAGCGTAGCCGAACAGAACATGCGGGCCCAGGATCAGCTCCTCAAGGGCGGTGTTTCCTGTTCTCTCACCCAGGCCATTGACGAAGATGTGCACAACCCCGACGCCCTCGCTAACCGCGGCGAGCTTCATTGGCCACCACCAGGACTAAGCCCTTGTGAGTGTGGATTTCCATCGGCAGGCGCGGTTATATCCTTCACCGTCCGCACCAGATGGACGATCGCCTGGGGCAGGGCGCAGCCCATGGTATCGACCACGCCCACCGCATCCAGCCTGCTGCTCTCGACATTACCGTCGAGGAGGTGCTTCAAATAGTCCTCCCGGGCCCGGGTCGTATCGTAGGGAAAATAAACGACGTGCAGCTCCTTGTCCTTGGCATAGTTTATGACCTCGATACTCCGCTTCAGCACATCCTTCAGGTCCAGTGAAAATGATATTTCAGCTTGAGAAAGTCGATGGGAATCTCCATGACCACGCTGTCGGTGCCGCAGGCGAGGGTCTTGTCGGTATCCGCTTTCAGTATGCGCGTGAAGGAGTTGATCTTCGCCTTGAAACCGAGCCCGCTGATTTTCTTGATGGCTACGAAATCCTACTCCGATACGGCGGGCATGCCGGCTTCGATCTGCTCCCATCCCCATTTTCGGGCATTGTCCTTCAGTGCATACTGCAGCCTTTGGCTTTCGTTGTTCTGCCTCACCTGCCCCGGACTAGATTGGCACAAATAAACAATGGCCTTACGACTGAGATGAATTTCTGATATTTTGCTGGTTGTCTGTGAAACGCACATTGATCCTCCCTCCTTCTTCTTGGCTAACTCTCCAAATTGCTTTTGCCATTTGCCTCAATAACTCCCTCCCTACCTCGGGCGGAAAACGGAGAAGTTCAAAAGCACGCTTCGCCCTCAGAACATTCAAGTAGTTCGATAAGCGAAAAAATAGCTTTCAAACATAGCTGGATACTGGAAGAATCATCCTACCAGTATGGAAAGTCGTGGACGAAAGGCAGTGGTGTACTTGTTCATATCCTGCCCGTTTTAGAACTTTCTACGTGAGGACAGCCATAGTGATTTTCTCCATCCTAGGCCAGTCTATCTCCAAGCCCAACCCTGGTCTTTCCGGCATGTGTACATAGCCATCATCTGCCATGACAATGCCGTCCACCATGGCGGTATCAAGAAGACCCTCGGGCGCAGGAACCTCAAAGAGTCCTCCTTTTCCGATCACAGCCACTAAATGAAGATTGGCGACTTGGTAAAGTGGGGTGCCCTGTGCATGAGCCTGGAATTTTCTGCCAAATCCTTCGGCAATGGCCGCTAGTTTCCTGGTCCATGATATCCCCTGTCGTGCCGCATCTGCCTGAACGATATCAAACGCACCTCGTGCAATATAGTCGGCATAATTTCCCAGTGTTAGTCTTAGAGAGTCAACTCCGACCACAGGAACATCTAGTTGCTTGCACAGCTCAATATACCCCTCAACGTCAGCTTCAGGCATCGGTTCTTCATACCAGTAAAAATCGAGCTCATCAATAGCTCGACCTACCTTAAGAGCGTCGTATCGGTCGTACATGCCGATCGGATCGATCATAAGGTCAATCTTAGGGCCAACGGTTTTTCGAATAACCCGACAAAGCTCGATATCACGCTCAGCATCAGCCCAGGAATGAAGCTTGATGGCGGTAAAGCCCCGTTCAACCAGAGATTCAGCAAGGCTTACAAAGCTTTTTAAATCTTCGCAGGCTTGGGTGCTGGCATAAGCGCGAATAAGCTCCCCGGTACCACCCATAAGGCGATATACAGGTGTACTCAAGGCCTTTCCCATGATGTCCCAGAGTGCAACGTTGATACAGCCTGGAACGTATATGGGCATCAAAAAGCGGGTTGTTCTGAAAGTACGCTCCCAGATATGCTCAATACTGAAAGGATCTTCACCAACGATGTGAGGTTTCATAGCTACGATCATATTTCCGAGCACTCCAGAGTCGAAACCCGGAGTGTAATAATCGGCATTCCCCTCAATTCCCTCATCCGTAAAAATACGGACAACGCCCATGCCGGCCTTGAACTTTCCGTATAGAGGAAGTTGAAATTCTCGATCCACATCAAGTATATGAACCTTGAGATCTGTAATTTTCATCTACACCTCCTGTGAGTAAAAGAAATTTACCTTTCAAAAAGAGCAATTGGGCTTCGGATATACTCTGAAGAAATTATTCTTGGATATCTAGAGCCCTCATTTCCTTTATGTAATCCCGCACTCCTGTCTCCAGATCATACTCTGGACCATAGCCCAGTTCCCGTCGAGCCCTTTCAATGTCAAGAATGCTTGCAGTCTGCCCCGGAAGACCCAATCCAGATCCTATTTTAATCGGCACTTCCCCTAAATCCTTTGTTAACACTTCTACCATGCGACGGGGAGTTTCGCCTCTGCCTGTCCCGATATTGAAAATACGATGTTCAGTGTTCTCGACAAGACAGGCAAGCACAACACCATGAGCAATGTCTTTGTGGTAGACAAAATCATCCCTCTGATCTCCCCCCTGTGGGATACTAAAAGATAACCCCTGAACCGCGCTCTCTACAATTCTACTGTAAGTATCATGGCTGCCTGGCCCGGTTATTCCCCCTACAGCGCGACGTTTCAATTTTCCAGGCCCATATGCGGAAGCAAATCGCAAAGCAATAAAATCAAGCCCGTAGATGCGGTGATAGCTCAAACCCATATTTTCCATAAACAGCTTGGTCGCTCCGTACACTCCTCTCGGAGCTTTTGGATACTCTTCATCAACCGGTTTGAAAGTTGGATGACCGTACTCATTTCGTGCAATGTCATATACCGACCTTGAGCTCATAGCAACGACCCTCCGTACATCCATAAGGCGTGACGCTTCAAAGACGTTTAGTGAGCCGTCAACATTGACTCTATAATTAAAAAAGGGATTCATCTCTAAGGGAGGTGTCGCGAGACCCGCCATGTGGATAACACGCTCTATTTTGAAATGCTTCATCGTCTGAATTAGATGAGGTAGGTCCAGAATATCGCCAACGACACTGTCAAAACTATCGAGGATATCTTTCAGGAAAGTAGTATCTATAGTGTTGTCGTATGTAACTACGTGTATTCCCTGATCCACAAGCTTTCTTGTGCACCAGGAGCCGATCACCCCCATGCCTCCTGTTACCATGACCGTCATTATAAGCCTTCCTCCTTACCGATCGTGCTCCAAACTTATACCTAGGTGCATACGCACGCAAGTCTGTTCTCAACGATATTCAGAGCATTTGTTTAATGTAGGTACAGTAACACGGATCCAAAATGTACATTATTGTCTCTATACCTTTTTCCTTTTACCTGCATCGAGCGGTGCTTGTCAAGATATTCTTCAGTTCTTCAGTATGGGAACAAGCACTACAATGATGACGACGGTGGCGGATCTCATTTTTATCTATTCGTTGTCTGTCGTGTAATACAGGAGTTCCTCACTATTTTCTGCTTTCAGAACGAGTTTGTTACGCCCTACAATTTCTCTTGACGCATACAGGACATCAGCAATTGTTGAAAAAACATCGGGTAATGGCTCATCCTTACATGGTTGTCTTTTCTGCCAAAGCTCAAGCGCTCTTATAGGATCCCATTGAATAACCATCTCTTTGGCGTCAACGGATTTGAATACAACACAGGGCATTGTAGTTCCGCAGCGAAAGCAGCGGTTTGCGTGCTCAATTGCCTCAGCCTCAGGTAGCGGGAGAATTACTTCCTTGAAACTTCTTCTCTCCTCCAAAGCCAATTGTGGAGTTCTTGCGGTTCTGTCCCTCATAGATCCTGCTGACTTTTTTTCAATCGGCGGCGCCCTTCTCTTTTTTATATCTTCACCTCGGATATAAAGATCGATCGAGAGAGCAGCCGTTTTGCCGGTCGAAACTGCAGTAATAGCATCAGCCGCGCCGGTAACGGCGTCACCACCAGCAAAAACTCCTTGGATGCTTGTCTCCAGTGTGATTGGATCTGTTTTGATCTCTCCCGAAGCTTTTTTTTCGATTTCCTTGAAATTACTCGGATTCGGTGTTTGCCCAATGGCAACGATTAATGTATCCCCTGGTATTTCTCGTACCAATTCTGTGGTGTATATGGGGGCGAAATTGCCTTGGTCGTCGAAAACAGAGCTACATGTCACTGTTTCTATTCCCTTCAATCTTCCATTATCAACCAAGACACCCTTTATGCCCAAAGAAGGATTAATAATAATGCCTTCCTCTTCCGCTTCCAGTATCTCTGACTCTTGTGCGGGCATTCTCTCTGGAGATCTCAGATTACGCGATTCCAAACATACGATCTGCACCTCTTCAGCACCCAAGCGCCAGGCCACTCGCGCTGCATCAATAGCAACACTTCCACCGCCAACAACAATCACTCTTTCCCCTAGACGAAATTCTTTACCGGAGTTTACATCTCTGAGGAAATCAATTCCGAATAAGCCCCCTTCAACGGTTCCAGTCACCGAAGGTAAAGTGCGAGGCAGCGAGGCTCCGGTGGCTAGGAATACCGCTTCGTACCCTTCGCTGAAGAGGCTGGATATTTCCTTTACTTCTTTGCCGGTTTTTATTTCCACACCGAGTGCCTGAATGTAACCAATTTCATGGTCCAGGACTTCCTTAGGCAACCTGTAATTCGGAATCCCGTATCGTAACATTCCGCCGCTTTTCGGTGCAGCTTCAAAAACGGTAACGGGATATCCCTTTTTGATTAAATCATAAGCACAGGATAGGCCTGCCGGACCGGAACCAACGATAGCAACCCTTTTTTTGTTTGCTATTAGACATCCATGGAGTTGACTCCCACCAGCCTTCATTTCCACATCAGCCATGAAGCGTTTCAAAGTTCTGATCGGCAACGGGTTCTCAATCAGACCACGCTGGCATTCATCTTCACAGGGGTGTGTGCAGATCCTGCCCAGAACGCCGGCAAATGGAGAGAAATCACGAAAGCTCTCAAGAGCTTCTTTAAATTTTCCCTCTGCTATATACCGTTTGTACTCCTCGGCATTACATCCCGCGGGGCATGCGAGGCGGCAAGGGGCGTAACCAGGCTTGGCGTAGAGACGACGGGTATAACCATATTTCTGAATAATCTCAGGCAGGGGCGCGAATTCAAGCGCTCTCATGGAACAACTGAGTATACAGATCGGTTTGAGACCCTGTTCGAGACGCTCAATGCACATATCGCATTTCAGCATCTTCGTATCGGGGTCATCGTTTGCATATTGAGGTGTTCCGTAGGGACAGGCCCGCCAGCAATCACGATTTCCTCGGCACTTTTCTGTATCCACCAGCACGGCACCGTACTTTTCTTCTTTGTAAATAGACTTATTCTCACAAGCATCAACACATACAGGTTGCTCGCAGTGATAGCACATAACGGGTAACATGTGCAGTTTCAGCTCGGGGATTCCACCATTTTCCCACTGATAAACACGCAAGGGTTTCGCAGGTCCAGGTTCAATGTCATGCCATTGCTTACAAGCGATTGTACAGCTGTTGCAACCAATGCATCGGCTCAGGTCAATAAAAAAGCCGTATTGTGGCATTATGTTCCCTCCTCGAATTTAGTGACTTGGACCAGGGTTGTAGTATGCGCAGGGGTGATACAGCTTTCGAAATCGCCTCCCATAACTGTTGAAGCTGATCCCCCAAAATCGACGCCGTTCTCATCAGGGATATATTTTCCCCCGTGCCGCAGCACAACCATGCCCGGTAATAATCTGGACGTTACGTAGGCCTTCATAACGATCTTACCACGGTCATTATAAATCAAGACCTTGTCGCCTTCTATTATTCCTCTCGCAGCAGCGTCCGTTGTGCTCAACCACACTCGATGCTGATAGAGGTGGTCTTTAAGCCATGGATGTTCCCAGAAAAGATAGTGCACCCTGTATCGGGCATGCGGTGCCATAACAAACAGGGGATAGTCCTTTACCAGAGGATCATCCATACCTCTGACCGTTTTTTGGTACACGGCATAGGGAGTAGTACTGCCCCAGTCAGTGGGTAGATTGTCATAGAGTCGGCCGGTGGAATCGTAATGTTCTCCTTTACCTCTATTGGCTTCATCCGCTAAATAGGTTGAATAAAACTCTATTTTTCCGGATTTCGTGTTGAAAGGTTTCCCTTCCTTGATTTGTTCGTCAAACCCAGTAAACGGTACTTCGTCCAGCTCATCGCAGTTTATAAACTGACCCTTCGTAAAGTCTTTCCAAGGAGGTATTCGTATTCCCTTTTTTGCGTAATGTTCAACTACAAGCTGGTATCGATCTCTTTGATAACGTTCCCAATCTTGATCCCAGTTCTCGTCAGTGGTGTAATATTTGAAGTATTTCTTCGGATCTATTCCGAGAAGTTCGGCCAGTTTCGTAAAAATCCACACCTGAGATTTAACCTCACCGGCGGGAGGCACCACTCCAGGACAGTAATTTATACATTGGAATCCACCATAACCACTGGTAATGGTTACGTTCTTTTCCTCCCACATCCAGTCTCTTGCCGGCAGAATTAGATCGGCATAACTGGTGGTCGATGTCATGGTACTCTGCAGCATGACAAAGAACTCTATCTTATCCAGAGCTGCCAGCTGGATATTCGGGGATTCCACAGCTGTTACCAGAAAATCTGACCCATGGGGTTTGTTGGCCCCGCCCCACAATAGAAGCCTGGGATTGAAGTCCTTGACAATAGCCGGGTCAGCTTTCCAGCCTACCATACGCATATAATCTTTTTCACTCATCCTGCCAGATTTCACATCCTCAAGAAGAAGGACCGCCTGTGCCCAATAGTGGCTGCGGTATACCAGGGGGACATGATATTCTCCGCCAGGCCCCCATGAAATCTGGGTAGGGATACGGCGATTCGATCCCATTAGCAGTGCCGGACCAGCCCCGGGAGTTCCCCAATACCCGAGCATAGCTTGGAGCGCTGCAAAGGCTCGAACGGTGTTTTCTCCTCGACTTTTCCGGTTCGATCCCCAGTGATTCCAGAGCCAGGCGGGTTTAACGGTGACCAGAAGATGAGCTAAATCACGAATCGTTTCGGCCGGTACGGCACACTGTTTCTCTGCCCATTCCGGAGTCTTCTCGACACCGTCTTCAGATCCCAGAACGTAGTTTTTCCATTTCGCAAAGCCCTCGGGTTCAACATGCTTTTTTACAAATTCTTTGTCCCAATGGTTTTTTTTAAACAAAATATTTGCCAGGGCCATAAACATGGCACTGTCGGTCCCGGGTTTGATTGGAATCCATTGGTCGGCAAGAACTGCAGCTCCTGGTGTGTACTTGGGGTCAAATATAATAACCTTTTTCCCTCTCTCCCTGCAGAGTTTTATATACCATGCGAACTGGTAGCCAGGGCCGCAAGAGCCCATAGCCGGATCCATACCCCATATAACAATCAGCTTGGAATTCGCCAGCATATCCATGGGAGAACCCGATGCATAGCCGGAGTAATCCCAACCCTTCTCTCCTGCTACAATATGTGACATCATTCGCGAGGCATCAAAGGAACACCAACCCCAACTGTCGGTTCCGGCACCCCAGAAGGAGAATAGGCGCGACGCATTTTGGTTGGGCATATAGGGAACGATGATTGAGTAAGGGCCATATTTGTTCCGGGTTTCCTGCAATTTGCGAGCGATAGTTTGCAGTGCCTCGTCCCAAGGTATGCGCACATAGCGGCCCTCACCCCGCTTGGACCCTGGTTCTCTTTTAAGAGGATATAAAATCCGATCGGAACGGTAGAGATATCGGTGAAAGGCCAGCCCTTTGGCACAAGGCCTTCGCTGAAGACGAGCTTTGATCAGGTCACTTTCAGAGAGGACCTCGTCCTCTCTCCCAATACCGGCATTGTACCTATCATCGGGTTCGACTCGGAGTACTACGCCGTTTTTTACATGCGCTTTCAATACACACTGATGATTGCTTCCGCAGTTTGCCATGCACGTGGTGTATACGATTCTTTCCTCTTCATGCCCTGTACCTGGGCTCTCAGGCATAATATACCTGTGCAAATAGATGTACTGATTTACCGCTGTGCTTCATGCTTTTTGAAGTTTATCCATAAGGAGAATGCCAGTAATGGCAATTGCAAATATACAAAAGGAGACTATATTCAACCAGAAAAATCCTTCCAAATAGTAGGAAACGACAGATACTATGGGCACGATGAATAGTATGCTTCTTAGGGGCATAGTTATTCTGTTCTTAAGGAATCCAAAAATTGCCAGGGAAAGGGCCACAAAGTCCATGATCGCGATCAGGATCGATATAATTATCCTTTGAATTGAGCCATCCAATAAGAGCGCCGGTTCCCGCAAAAACAGGAAAGGAATAACGAAACCGGAAATGGAAAGGACGAATCCCTTGATCGAGGTCGTCCACAGGCTGGTGCCGGCAAGTGAAGCCGCTGCATAGGAAGCCATGGCTACCGGTGGTGTAACATTGGCCATCACCGCGAAATAAAACACAAAGAAATGCGCAGCGATTGGCGAGACACCGTACTGGTTGATTAGCACCGGTGCCATCAAGGTCGCTCCGATAACATAGCCGGCTGTAGAGGGAAGACCGACACTGAGGATGATAACGGTTAAGGCTACGATGAGCGCGGCTACAAGGACGCTGTCTCCCGAAACGTTGGAAATCAGGAAGGGCATTTTCATCGCCAGTCCCGATATCAGTACCAGCACGACAATTATCCCGGCGGAAGCGCAGGTAGCGGAGAGTGAAAGGACTGACCGGGCGGATTGTTCCAAACCGGTAATTATTTTTTTTGGAGTCAACATTGTCTCTCGTGAAAAGTAGCTTACTACGATTACTGCAATGATGGCGTAAAAACCGGCGCGGTTGGCGGAAAAACCCATGAGCAGTGCAACAACCAGGACAACGAGAGGGGAAAGCAGGTGTAATCTTTTAAAGACTTCTATCGTTTTTGGTATTTGCTCTTTTGAAAGCCCTTTGAGTCCATACTTGATTGAAATAGCGTGTACGGAAACACCTACTGATATGAAATACAGAACCGCCGGGACAGCGGCGGCAGCTGCAACAGATATATATGGAATACCCAGAAAGGCGGCCATTAAAAATCCCGCTGCCGACATGATAGGGGGCATGAACTGTCCCCCTGTGGAAGCAGAGGCTTCAATCGCTCCGGCGAGCACAGGAGGATAGCCGGCCTCCTTCATTGCAGGTATGGTGTAGGAGCCGGTGGTCATTACGTTGGCGGTAGCACTTCCCGAAATGGAACCCATGATGGCACTGGACATAACAGCGACTTTACCTAAGCCGCCGGTTTGCCGTCCCAACAGGACATAAGAAAAAGTTTTAAAAAATTCAGGCGTCTTGGCCTCTATCATCAGGGAGGCGAGAATTACGTAGATGTATATATAAGTTACCATTACGGCTATCGGAATACTGAGAAAACCGTCGAAGGTCGTAAAGTTGTAATCCAGGAATATTTTTATTGTCGATCCCGGATGCATCAGGAATCCCGGCATATAGAGGCCGAGCAGAGTGTATCCTAGCAGCACAGCAATGATGATTACCAGGGCCCAGCCAACCGTCCTCCTCACTGCCTCTAAGATCAGTAATATGAGGATCCCGCCGAAAAAGAGGTCGAGCTTTGTAGCGATTCCCTCCCGGGCAACGATTTCCATGTTGTTCACTGCCATGTAAATGCCGATGATTGCCGCCAGAAGGGCAAGAACCATATCAACGCCGAAAAGCAGTTTGTTTTCAGATCTCTTCTTACTCAGCGGAAAAATCAGATAAAGTAGAACTAGTGTTGAGGTGAGCAGAAGCGAACGACTAAGATAGGCTGTCCACTGTCCGAAAATCGATTGATATAGAATGCTCAGGGATAAGGCGACAGCTATTACCCGAACCAGTAATGAAAGTTTGTTTCTCAAAGGGATCCACCTTTTATAGAGGTTGTCCATCAACCTAGGTTTTGGCTGTCCAATTTACACTGCTTAAGGGACAGCCTTAATAAAAGCAATTTTTAGCCCTGTCCAAATCAGAAAGAGATGCCCTGAATGTGGATACACTGGGTTACTGCGAGCTGTGATAGCACCGCCAGCAGTAATCCAGGTTTTAAAACGATTTCGCAGGTGCTCTACAAATAGAGTTCCCCGATCCAGCCAGGTGATTCCCTACTTTATTAATCCCTTTTCCTTGAAATATTTCTCGGCTCCGGGGTGGAAGGGTATAGGTATGCCTGAAGAAGCAGTTTCAGGACTCAGCTGCCCCAGTTTGGCGAATCCCTTGGCCAGGCGCTCCGGATTTTCAAATATAGCTTTGGTTATTTGGTAGGCCAACTCCTCAGGCAAATCATCTCGGGCAATAATCATGGTAGAGACAGTCATGACAAGAGTATCATTCGGGGTACCCTTGTAGGTCCCGCCCGCCACTACCGCCTCTCCATAAGCATATTTCTCGTGAAGACTATCCATCATGTCTCGGTCAATGGGCAAGATTTTTACTGGAAACGACACCTCCATCTCTACAACTGCGGGGTCAGGAGCCCAAGCGTCGTGAATCGTGAAGTCTATAACTCCATCCTTCATTGCCATGGTGGCCTGGCTGAAGATCAGATGCTCAATTTTTCCGCCGGCTGCTTGTATGTCTTCAAAGGTGATGCCGTATTCGCCCAGAGCTCTTTTGAACTCCAGTTCCGTACCGGATCCACTCCTCATAGCATTCACGATTTTGCCAGGTAGGTCTTTAAGAGAATTGATGCCGCTGTCCGCGCGCACAACCCACGTTTTGGGATTTGAGAGATATCGTCCCAAAGCCCGCATGTTTTGATGCTTCTTTTCGAAGGGGGCCTTACCGTTCCAGGCATCGTTAGCTGTGGCCACGTTTGTCAAGGCTATGTCAAGTTCCCCGGCAGAGGTAGACCTGGCGTTTTTCAGGCTGCTGCCGGGAACGACCGTTGCCACCAGTCCCGGTATATCTTCATTCAAGATCACCATAGTGGCTGTCATCATTGGAAACCAGGTTCCACCTATGGAACCCCCGCCTATTTTTAAAGAAGTGGGCCCCCCTTCAGCGGATTCGGTTTTTGAGCATCCGGAGATCAGCAAGAGACTCATTATCGCAATCAAGCCGATCGTAAGAATAATCCATTTTTTCTTCATCGTTTCCCCCTAAGTTTTAATTTTGGTATCTATTATAAAAATACTTAGCTTAGTTGTCAATATTTTGTTTGAAAGTCAGATTCCAATAATTGAGAATTATGCGCCGCCTTCACCGGTTCTACAGCAGTGCAGTACTGACGCATCAGTATTTTCAATAGGGCCTGGAGAAAGAATTGTGTAGCGATGGGATAGATTTTACCGCAGTGCGGGCTGGATCAAACAATCAGTTGGTTTTATCCAGGTCTGCGCAAAAACGATCCTCTTCCTCCAGCAGCTTTTTCAGCCTTTCGTACTCCTACCATATTTGCGGCAACGAAGTATTTTGTACCGGTCCGGCTGGACAACTTTTTAGAGACCGAACATCCGGCCGGGGTGATTGACATCATTGTAGAAAGGATTGATTTATCGAAACTGCACGAAGGATACAGTGATGAGGGCAATCCGTCCTACCATCCGAAGATGATGCTGAAAGTTCTGTTTTATGCCTACTACCGGGGATTGGTGAGTTGCCGGCAAATCTGGGATGCCTTAGAGTAACGATTAAGATTTTATCTTTCTGTCGGCGGAGCAGGTGCCTAACTTTCGAACTGTCAATTCGTTTCGGCTTCGGCATCTGGACCTGCTTCTTGAATTGTTTACCCAGATTGTGTTTCTCTGTGTGAAATTGGATATGGTTGACTTTCAGTATCTGGCCGTTGATGGGGAGAAGATCCATGCTAATGCGAGCTTTCGCAAGAGTAAGAATCGTTAAAGGACTGAAAAAGGAATATGCGAAAGTACAGGAAGGGATCATAAAACTGGTCGAGAAAGAGGTGAGCGAAGAGTTCCCTGCGGGGTTGAAGCAGAAGAGGCTTAAAAGATTGGAGCATAAAGCGGAGAAGCTTGGTGAGTTTGCCTTAAAGCTTAAAGAACTGGATGATGAAAATAAGCTGATTAACATGATCGATGAAGATGCGCCTGTTATGAAGCACAAAGATGGGCGGAGTTTGCTGAAGCTTTATCATCAATCAGCTACAGATTTGAAGTATGGGATTGTATGTGCAGCCCGGAGTACTGAAGAATAGCGATCTTCCTGGGGATTTGTTACCGATCGTGGATGATGCCGTGGAGAATACCGGGCAGGCGCATAAAAATATCGCCGGGGACTGTGGTTTCTTAAGATTATAATGTGTTGCAAAAAGTGGAAGTAGAACGGGAGGAAGAGTTCTATATTCCTGATCGATTGTATGAAACATCGAAAAAGAATGAAGCGGGGAAAGCTGAATATTCACTTGATCGGTTTACAAGGAATGAAGACGGGAGTGTCATTT
>SDBT01003157.1_pt1 | contig 28652 bp, 26 predicted proteins | sample 2277101 | NCBI WGS metagenome assembly SDBT01 (sample SAMN10404973, study PRJNA504765) | marine sediment metagenome | isolation source: marine sediment core GS10_PC15, 103 cmbsf | place: Arctic Ocean: Southern Knipovich Ridge | collected 2010 | reverse complement strand
AATCTGTGTAACCCGCCCGCCTCGCCTGAAGGCGAAGCCGATGGCGGGCAGGTCTGTGGACCTATCTCCTCTTTCCTCATTCCTATTTCCTATTTCCTGATTACTATTTCCTAATCCCTCAATCCGATCATATATCTCTTTACAACATTCTTCAAATTCTGCCCCACCAGCTCCTTAACCCAGGGCAATGGCCTATCCGTCCACCTCTGCGGATGTGTATTCAACATAATCTCATCCGGCAAAAACCCCTTCTCCGCCGCCTCAATAATGTCCCACGTATATCGAAACCGCAAACCCAACTTCTCATTCATCGTCTTCTTCCTAATCCCTAAATCATTAATTTTAATATAATCCCTATTTCCTCCATCCTGGCAACTCTTTACCATTTCCAATTTCCTATTTACTCTTTACTATGTGCCGCCTCCTCTTTATTAATCTGCGTAATCTGCGGATCCTAAATTCCCAAGCATGCTTTATATCTGGTGTTGTATTATATGTAGCATATTTATCGTCATTCGGTATCAAGCAATAATCACCTGATTCCAGGATATCAAGGGCTTCCAGCATTGCCTTGCCAGCAATTTCATAATTTCGTTTTACTAAAGAATTGAACGTATCATTTTTTTTTACTCTGTACTTCTTTTGCACAATAATTTCACCGGAATCAATTCCTTCATCAATAAAGTGAATTGAAACACCGGTTTCACTTTCTCCTTTATACAAAACCCAAAAAGGCGTTAATCTACCTCTATTTTTTGGCAAGAGTGCATTGTGTCTATTTATCACTCCTATTTTAGGAACTCGAAGTAACTCTTCTTTTATAATGCTCTGGCTTTGATTGATAATAACATCAGGCTTCAATTCTCTAAGTATATTGAGAAACTTCTTGCTATTAGGATTTTTTATTTCAAATGTTTTTATGCCTTTTACCCGAGCATAGTCAAACACTAATGGGCTGGAAATAAATGATATTTTTTTTGATAGTTTTATTCTGATTTTATGTAAAATAGTTTTCAATGAATTTAATAAAAAATGAGATGCTCCCATTATTAGAAATAAAGAATAAAGATAAGCTGCTTTTGACTTATCTTTTCCTATTGTCATTCTATTACCTTTGAAAACATAAACAAATGCGGCAATATCATCATGTCTTGCATCGATAATCTGTTTAATAAAACTGTTCGTATATAACGGATCATCCATCGCCAAAATTACTATTCTCACAGCGCAAAACCCTGCCCTAAAACATAATCTTTTATCGTAGAAAACTTATAGCCCTTTTGCATAAAATAAGAAATCTGGCTTTCATAAAGCGGAACAGCTTTCTTCCCCAGATTCCTCATCTTTAAGCGACTTCTGATAACATCCTGTAAAAAATGAGAAGCAGGATTCTTAGACCTTTTATTTATCACCCTTTTTTCATCAGATTCATCAATGAATTCGTTTGGATGAATATCGAATACAATCGGCTTTTTATTGACAGTTGTTTCTATATGTAATATCCGCTTCTGAAATTCTGTTATTATCGGGAACACTCTCATGGTAGTTCCAACATACGGTAAACCCAATGCGGATAAAGGCACCTCTACTATGGGGCCGGAACCTTTCTTGAAAATATCATTTTCTGCTGTTTTATATGGTAGCCGGGGTGCAAACAGCCATTTCATTTTCTTTAATCCCCCGAAGGACATAAACATATCAAACCGCTGTGACGCAATTGAACTGTCAATCTTATAACCTGCCTCCGCAAGAGCAATTGCAGTGTGTTCGTGAACCCTGAGTGCAGGCGACCTGAAAGAAATAACATCTTCTCCGCTGATATCTTCCAAGATTTTTTTTGATTCCCTTGCATGATAAATTTGCTTTTCAATCGGTAGAATATCAAATCCGTCTTCTTTTTTATGAGACAACCCATGACTTCCAACTTCATGCCCATACGGCAAAACCATTTTTACTACTTCAGGATAAAGCTTCGCGATATGGCCGGTAAAAAAAAACGTCGTTTTTATTCCGTGCTTTTCATACAATGAGAGAAGGATTGGCATTCCTTCATTTAAGACTTTCCATCCTGCTTCATCTCGGAGAGCATTAAACCAGATTGAGGTCGTTTCGACATCGTTCGTAAGTAAACAGTATTTGTTCATCGATAAATTTTAAAATTATATTGATAATCAGGGTTTTCTTTCATGGTTTTAACACTTTCAGGATAATTTTCAATAAACCATGAGATATAGGAATCAACATTAATTTTGTCTGATAACATTTTTTCACGCCTTTTATGGAAAATCTTTTTTAAATCAGGAACTGCCACTAATTGCTTTAATTTCTTATATAATTTGTTGATCTCCGTAGTTTTAAAACCATAACCTAGTTCATATACATTTTCTAATTCATCCAAATAGCTGATCCTTCCTACAAAGTCATTGTATCTGATAAATGGTGTGCCCAGTACCCCTGCCTCTGCTGCCATGGTTTGACTATCACCTATAAAAAGATTTGCATAATACAATATATGATGCATATCGATAGGGTTTATATTCAATCTATATTTTTCTAAAGATTGAGATAATTTTCTCTCAGAAGTAATATAAACATCTCCATAAGGATAAAGAATATCAATGATGTTATGGGCTATTTCAACATTTATTCCACGGATATTCTTGTCATGATGGGCAATTAATTTAGCAAAACGAATGATACAATAAGGCTTTTCAAAAGAAAAATACTTATTCACTACTTCTTTTTTAGGTTGGAAACATTTAGGATTAAGATATGCTAATTCATGATATCCATTATATTTTACAGACTTAGGCTCGAAACGCCCTGTTCTGCAAACAGATGGGCATACAATAGTATCCGCCAGCGGGTATCCAAAATCAGCTGTTCTTTTGATGATGTCAAAATCATCTTCGTTAAATATTATTGAGAAGTATCCTAATATTTTTCCAATAATCGAAATAATTATTGACGTACCGACTACAACATCCGGCCTAAACTTCAGATATACAAAAAAAACCCCAATGTTTTTCTGTATGAATTGCATATGCAGCTTTAGGCTTGAGTTTGGGCTTTTTATGGCAGCAATCTTTTGTGAAAACCTCATCAGACCAGATTGAGCAACTAAGTCTTCCAATACGTCTTTGTCATTGTAAGTTATCAATAGGTTGTTCCGATTTGAATTTAAATTCTTTATTACATTCTTAAAAAGGTGAAAATGTGCAGGATGTGCCAAGTGAAAACCAATTTTCATATTAGGATCTCCCAAAATAAGACAATGCCAAAAACATCCACGCATTCGACCAGCGCATATAGGAGATTCTGTTTTCGTGAAACGGAAAATTCCGATAATAAAAATGACCGTCATTCGCCTGCATATTGTCAATCGTCCATTTTGCTATTGTTGATGCAAATTCTTCTGCTGAAGGATAATATTTGCAGAGTTTTATAAAGGTAATAATACCTTGTGCCTGATTATGAATTTCAACGGGGCATTTTTTAGGCCATCTCCAATAAGAGCTGCCATCAGGGGAAAACTGTTTTTCTTTGTAGAATCTAATCCCTTTTTTTAACGATTCTTCCCATTTTTCCTTCTTTATGCCAATAGCATTTTGAATTTCGTAAATGCTCTCCAAAACATAGCCCTGATGAAAATCTATTTGTTCACGTTCTTTCCCTGTTTTAAGATCAACGCTGTAATTCCATCTGCCATCTTCTTTTTGATGAGAAATTACCCATTCAACAGCATTTATTACTTTTTCTTTTAATTTAGGTTTAGGACATAAGACATAAGCTTTTGCGAGAATCTCAGCTGCAAGTAAACTGGAATTGAAACACAAATCCCTTTCTATTGGAGTGTAACTGAAACAAATTCCATTGCTATCTTCTGTTACAGGAATATCTTTTAATATAAATTCTGAAGAGCTGATGAGTATCTCTTTTGCTTTCTCACTATCAGTAACTTTGTAATACTCATAAATACCCTTACAAACAAAACCTGTCACAACCGAAGAAGGTGTAAAAGGTTCAACATACTTGCTTTGAGTTGCCCATGGGAAATTATATCCCCAGCAGTAACCACTATAACCTTTTGAATAATTTTCTTTCAGCCACTCAAAGAAAAAATCCGCTTTATCTAAATATTCTTTCTTTTTAGTTTTTGCGTATAGAATAGAATACGCCTGTAGAAACAGGCCCATTGCCTTCGGGTTATAGTCCTTTTTTATCCCAAGAATTGGTCTGATATTGATTGGATTTCTTTTCTGGAATTGTATCGCGAGGATAGGTCCCCATTTACCAAGCCAATGAAAAGGGACCCATGAGTTTAGAGTATCGTAAGGGTCGTAGCCTTTGAAATTCTCAGATTCTATATAGTCCCTTAATTTCTCCAGCGATTGTGAACTGATGTTTAGCAATGTCCAGGTATTAGAATAATCAGTGTAATCAGTGTAATCTGCGTAATCTGTGGATAAAAGGTCATGCTCATCCTGTTATCCTGTCAGAGATATGGTCTTATTGGTTTTGATAGATTCAAGGATCTTGAATGTAGCGAGAGTTGACAGGTAAATATCCTCAAAGGAGATCGGCGACGGCCTGCCTTCTTTGATACATTGCAAAAATTGCCTAACTTCTTCGGAATGACCCTTGTCCTGGCTCGACAACTTAAATTGTGATCTTTTGTTTGAATAAAGTTTCATTTTTTTAAAATCATCAATTATTGCTACTTGCCCATCAGAAAACACTTCCAGATATTCTTTTTCCAGCTTGCTGTTTCCATTTGAGAAATACGATATATTTGCAATACTTCCATTATCGAAACTGAGATTGATAACCACTGTGTCAAGCAGATTATTTGATTCCTTCATGGCGTGGGCTGAAACCGCCGTAATGTTCGCACCGGCGATAAACATAGTCAGATCAACAAAATGACAGACCTCCCCTATAATCCTGCCGCCACCGACATCTTTATCATGTACCCAATGATCAGCCGGGATTGCACCGGCATTTATACGGTAATTCATGGCTTTCGGAGCATCTTTCCTTAAAAGTTTACTGATTTGCTGAATATGCGGGGCAAAGCGTCGATTAAATCCTACGAGTAATCTTACATCACCTGTTGACTCTTCATAAACATTCTTAATTTCTTCTAGTTCATCAATAGTCAAAGCCAGTGGTTTTTCCACAAAGACGTTTTTCTTGTTTTGCAGCGCCTTCAATACATATTCCGCGTGAAAATCATGCCGGGTGGCAATGAAAATCGTATTGATGTCTTCGCTTTGAATTATCTCGTCAGCATCACCGGTGGCAAACCCAAAGCCATACTTTTTCGCAATATTGATTGCTGTATTTCCATGCGCGGTTGCCACGCCGATCATATTCCCATATTTCTTAACTACCGGCAGCAAAGAGTTTTGCGCGAAGGAACCCGCGCCGATAAAGCCGATATTCGCTTCAGAGGAACCATATGTTACCTCTTTCAACGTAATCGATTTCTTGATTGATTTTCCACTATTGTATTTCAGTACAATGCCGCAAAAAGACTCATTTTTATCAAGGATCATTTGATAGGCTTCGGGTGCCTTTTCAAAATCGAACTGGTGGGTGATGAGGGTTTCAATATCCAGCTTTTTGTCTCTCAAAAGCTGCAAATACGCCTGCATGTTTCGGTTTTCTGTCCATCGAACATATCCTATCGGATAATCTATCCCTTTTTTCTCATACTGCGCATCATATCGGCCAGGACCATATGAACAGGACATTCGTAAATCCAGTTCTTTTTTATAGTAATTAGGCCTGCTAAAGCCGGTGGGAACCGCACCCACAACCACGACTTTCCCCTTTTTCCGGCAAAGTGTACCGGCCAACTCAACGGGGTCTAAGGAATTCGTACCTGCAGTGATTATGACGGCATCTGTTCCATGTCCCTGAGTAAAACCATCAACAACCTCTGCCAAATCCGGTCTTGATCTCTCAAGCGCAAGAGAAACGCCGCATGATTCTGCTAATTTAACCTGTCCTTCATCAATATCTATTCCAATACTCAGAACTCCAGCCGCGTTCAACAGCTGAATAGTAAGCTGGCCAATCAGCCCGAGCCCGATAACAACACAGTTTTCACCTAATCTGAGATCCGCCCTGCGAATCCCCTGCATGGCAATGGAAGCAATGATAGAAAAAGCGGCATGTTTGACATCAACACCTTCGGGAATCTTAACACACAGGTTCTTGGAAACCGACACCACCTCAGCGTGTGCCGCATCTCCTCCGCCACAGGCAACCAGATCGCCAATCTGAAATCCTGTAATCCCCACACCAACATCAATCACCTCGCCAGCACAGCTATAGCCCAATGATGATGGGGCATCGAGCTTATTCATAACCCTTTTATATGTCTTGGCCAGCCCCTGATCTATAACTGATTCGATCACCTGCTTAACTTCTTTCTGCCTTACACGTGCCTTTCCTATGTAGCTACGCCTGGCATCCCTTACTGTTACTCCTTCTGTGCCGGCACTTATTACAGAAAAATGATTTCTGACCAGTAAATTTCCCTTGTGAAGCGCAGGGAAAGGCACTTCTAATACTTCCATTTTGCCGGATTTTAGATTTTGAGTGAGTTCTTTCATAAGTACCTATTTTCGCCTATCCATCAACTTTATCTAAAAACCATCTTATTCTATTTTGCCAAGAATTATTTCTAGCAAACTTTTTTCTTTTATTAAATAATGCTTCAGAATCTTCGCATAAAGCTTTTTCAACCATAGTATTAAACATTTCTTTATCTTTAGATTGATATACAAATTTATCGGGCATTCTTATTAAATTTGGGATAACGCATGAAACAATTGGTCTACCATAACTCAAATATAACCAAAATTTATTTGGCATTGATACAACATTTGAAATATCTTTATTAACTCTATATGGTGCTATAAAAAGATCTGCATTCAATAATATTTTGTGGAGTTCTATTCCGGTCATAGCACCTAAAAAACAAACATTCCCGAAACTATTTAAGGCATGCGTAACAGATCTTTCATGTGCTCCAATAAAAGTAATTTTATAAAAATTGTTGTTGCAGAGCTGCAAAATTAAATTTAAGTCTAATCTTTTTGAAATCCATCCAACATATACTATTTCCTTCTTTGTTTTTTTTGATTTTTTGTATTTTCTATTAGCTGTTAAGTAATTCGTATATTCAGATGAACCAGATAGTAAAGTATAGCTTTTAGAATTATATTTCTTTAAACATCTTGTAAGAAAATCGCTGCTAGAAAAGCACATAGCTGATTTTTTTGCGACATATTTCTGAGTAATATAATAATATAATGATATGATTATATTTTTAGACCTAATTGTATCTGTAAAGCTGTCATTACAAAAAAACACAACATTTTTATGGTATCTATATATCATGGTTGATGTATGATCGAAGTTTACTATCAACTTAATCGTGAATTTTCTAAATATTTTTTTATACAACCAAATTTGATAAAGTTCGTTAACAAAAGGAAGTCTATACCTTATTCCACCTGGAATATACCAACTTGGCGTGATTATTATAAAGTTTTGTTTGTGATAATAAAGTTCCAATCCGGGCCATCCAAATTTATTTTTTGCTATAAATATTATCGGATATTTTTTATTATACAAAGCCTCAGCTAATTGATGTCTGGCTCTTGGTGGTTCGTTCCAATCTGTTCGAGTGTTAACACAATAATAAGAATTACGGTCCGTTGTCATAATTTTCTTTTTACCTAAATATATTCATATTGATTTCCGATAAATAAGCTCCATCTCGTTCATATTTTTCAGAAAATCAGATTTACTTTTTACCAACTCAAAATTATATTTGATGAATTGTTCTTTTTTTTCTTGTGAATTTAATAATTTTGAAATCGCATCGGCCAATGCATGTGCATTACGAATCGGCACAACGAAACCATTAACATCATCTTTAACCCATTCTTTCACTGCCGGCAAATCAGATACAATTGGTGGAACGCCACATGCCATTGCCTCTTGTAGTGTTACTGGAACGCTGTCGGAAGAAGGTACTGACACAAATACATCAGCCAAATTATAGTATAGAGGTAGTTCCTTTAAAGGAACAAATCCAAAAAATCTAACTTTATCTAATACACCATATTCTTGTGCAATTTTTTGCAATTCCTTCTTTTTATCAGAATCCTGTGCTTTCAACAATAAATAGCAATTAGGTTTCAATTTTAATATTTCTGAAAATGCTCTTATAACTATATCATGATTATATATTGGGCCATTATTCCGTGGACTTATTATTACAAACCCATCTTTTAGATTTAATTCTTTTCGCAGGTCTCTTACATCTATATTAGGTTTAAATAAATCTAATTTAACACCAAATTGAATAACATGATTATTTTTGTCTGAATTTCTGTACTTTGAAGCTATATTTCTTATTGTTTCAGACTCTGAGATAATACTGTCCGCCTTTTTTATCGCAAAATATCCGAGAATTTTTTTAAGAAATGGAGAAACTAATATATCTGACCCCATGATATGCAAAAAAAATGGATGCCATCCAGTAAATGCTCCTAACCACCCACACTGGTTTGTACCAAAGGAGGAAACTATTTCAGGTTTTAATCTTTTACTGACAAATCTTCTTACCCTGACGTAAAAAACAATTTGAGAAAGAATCCTCTTAGCCTTCAGTTGTCCAAAATCATGATAAGTAATTTTATTAATTTTTTTTTCAGGCATCTTCAATGGAATTACATGAATATCATGGCCTTTGCTTACCAGGTACTCACAATACCTTTCGAAAAAAATATTGTTTCCACCGACTATAAAACATATTTTCATGTTTATCCTTCTGTATCAGAATAAAGCTCCATGGCCTTTTCATACTCTTCCGGCCGCCCTATATCAAACCAGTAGGCATCGTTGTAATAGCCGATTACCTTTTCATTCGCGACAATCACTTTTTTAGTCAAATCAGGAAAATCCATATATTCGTTTTCCGGTATGTACTGCGCAACAGCAGGATCGCATACATATATCCCCATGGACATGTTATACGTTTTGACTGGTTTTTCGATATAATCAGTAATACCATTGCCGTTATCAATTTCCAGAAAACCAAGAGGAAGCGTATATTCAAGTTTATGAACGCCGATTGTCAACATCGCTTTATTCTCAATATGATATTTATAAATGTCTTCGAAATTCAAATCTGTAACCAAGTCCCCATTGACAACCAAAAAAGGATCTTCCATCTCAGGCAACAACGATAAAGGCCCTGCCGTTCCAAGGCGTTTTTCCTCTTGAATATAATTGATATTTACACCCCACTTTTCGCCATTACCAAAATACGCCATTATCAGGGAGGATAAATGCCCGACTGAAAGATAAACTTTATCAACATTGCATTCCTTCAAGCGGAGAATTAATCTTTCCAATATCGGTTTGTTTCCCAAGGGCATTAAAGGTTTGGGCAAAACAGTTGTATATGGCCGCAACCGCATACCGAGGCCGCCGGCTAATATTAAAACGTTCATAGATTCCCCTCGATTTTTAAATATTTAGGATTTCTTTAACGAATTGAATGACGTATTTTTGATCAGCTTCTGTAAGACTTGTTGAACAGGGAAGGGTTAAAATTTGTGCCCATATTTCATCAGAAACATCCATTTCTGTCTTCGGCGCATCTTTATATGGCGGTTGCAGATGAACAGGTTTCCAGAAGGTTCTGGCGCCAATGCCTCCGTCTTTTAATTTCTCACAGATTAGCAGGATATCAGGAAACTTATTGCTATCCTCTATTATTATTCCCGAAAACCAACAAGCGCTTTCGGCCCAGGCAGGTTGAGAAAATATTTTAATGCCTTTTATGTCCTTAAATGCATCATCATAACCCGCGCGTATCTTCCTTTTTAATTCAACAAACTTACCAAGCAGTTCGATTTGCGCGCAACCGACAGCCGCCTGGATATTCGTCATTCTGTAATTGTAACCAACCCGATCATGATGGTATTCTACCCCGACTCTGGCAGTTGTCGATATGTGACGAACCAAATCAACAAGCTCTTTATTGTTTCCAACTACCGCTCCTCCCCCACCTGCCGTGACTGTCTTATTCCCATTGAAAGAAAAAACCGAAAGATCAGCCAATTCAGCTAAATTTCTGTTTTTATATCTAGCACCAAGCGCCGCGGCTGCGTCAGCAATTACGGGAAGATAGTAATCCCGCGCAATACTATAAATCGCATCCATATCAGCAGGAGTGCCAAGTGTATATACCAGTATTATCGCGGCAACTTTCCTGCCGGATGGTCGGTGAATCAACACATTATCTTTAAAATACGTGTGCCTCTTCAGTTCCTGTTCAAGAAGAGCAGGATCAAGAGTCCAGCTTTCACGATCTATATCAAAAAGCCAGGGAACAGCGCCACAATGTGAAATGGCATTCGCGCTGGCAATAAAAGTAAATGACGGAAGTATAACCAGATCATCTCTCTGAACACCGACGCTTATCAGGGAAACATGAAGTCCGGTGGTCCCGCTTGAGGTTGCAGCGCTAAATTGTCCGCCCGCCTTCGCCGCCACCATCTCTTCAAATTTATGCACAAACGGGCCGACTGACGACACAAAATTGGAGGATACACACTCCTGAAGATACTTGCCCTCGTTCCCAGCAAGATTTGGAATCGCAAGTGGGATCATTATTCAATACATCCTATTAGCATAGATAAGTGCCACTATATTCACACGCTCCTTTATACATTGTACATATCGGATTTATATTCATTCAAATGATCTTTAAGCCATTCTATAGTTTCCTTTAATCCTGCTTCTAAATCGTATTTGGATCTCCAACCTGTCATTGACAAAATCTTTGTATTATCACAGCGTAATCTTTCTACTTCGCTTTTTTCAGGACGCACCCTTTTATCATCTGCGTTAATTGTAATCTCAACATTCATTATCTCTGCTATTAAATTAACAAGATTCCGAACAGATATTTCCTCATTCATTCCAATATTTACTATCTCCCCAAACAATTTATCCGTTTTGTATATCTCCAGGAAACCTTCCACTGTGTCTTTGACATACGTTAAATCCCTTGTCGGATGTAAGTTACCTGCAGTAATATCTGTCTGCCCTGATAATATCTGAGTAATAACGGTAGGAATAATGGCCCGTGCCGATTGTCGTGGCCCGTAAGTATTAAAAGGCCTGACTATTTTTACGGGCAAATTAAAAGCCCGGTAATAGCTCAATGCCAATTGGTCGGCTCCGATCTTTGTTGCGGAATAGGGCGATTGGCCAACCATAGGATGTTTTTCATCTATTGGGGCATATTGCGCCGTGCCATAGGTCTCGCTGGTTGAAGTGACGAGAATGTTTTCCACATTTAAATCCTTAGCTACCTGTAGAACATTATATGTCCCTTCAATGTTTGTTTTGATATACGCCAAGGGTGATTTGTAAGAATAAGGAATTCCTATCAAAGCTGCCAGATGAAAGACAGCGCAGCATCCCTTCAATGCATCCTTTACAGAGTCATAATCTCGAATATCGCCAGCAACTATCTCAATATTCTTCTTATATTCAGATTCTTCTAACCAACCCCAGGAGTTTTGAGAATTGTATCGGACAAACGCCTTAACATCGTAACCCAACTCCACGCATCCTTCCACAAGATGTGAACCAATAAAGCCAGCCGCGCCAGTTATTAAAATCTTATCCATATACTTTAGCCTTACGCGTTTAGAAACCTATTATAAAAGATACTGAATGACACCAATCTGGATATCTTTGCTGAATTACTTATCTGACCTTAAAAACTTTTCCTATCTTTTTTAACTTAAAAATAATTCTATATGGCAAAAAACTTAGAATAAAATAGATATAAGCCCTAAAATTGAAGATGTCATATTTCAATGATGTAGAAAGATTAACCCTTGCCAACGATCTATCATATTTTTTCGTTAGATAAATAACACCTATTCCAAGGTAATAATTCTTCATTTTCTGCTTAACGGTAAGACCCCCACCAATAGGTTCCAATAAATGAAGTCTTTCCTCATTCAACGTTTTGAACCTGAAATAATCAGCACCAATTGTTTTTTCGATCTTAATATATTTCCTGGCCTTCCGCTGGTTGGAAAAAGGAGTGATTCTGAAGTTGTAAAGCGGCTTGGGAATTATTGCAAAGTCACCAAGTTCCGCAAGATCGATCCACAATAACACATCCTGGCTGAAACGCATCTGTTCCTTATAGCCGCCAACCGAATGTAACGCGGATGTTCTTATAAAACTGGAACCATGGGCAAAAGGTGTATCATTAGGCAAAGTTTTTTTTAACCAGGATTTATCTGTCGGTCTTTTATCCAAATAGAGAAAATCTCCGTCTTTGGAAATGATATTTGAAAGGCTGCCGACAACGACACACCGTGGGTTTTCTTCCATATATTGGAACTGGATGTCAAATCTGTCAGGCTTACTTATGTCATCCGCATCCATCCGCGCTGTGTATTTTCCTCTGGCAATTTTAATTCCCTTATTAAGCGCCGCCGCAAGCCCTTTGTTTTCCTGCTGGATTAGTTTAATCCGATTATCTGAGAAGGAAGTTATTATTTCAGTGCTGTCATCAGTCGAACCGTCATCAATAATAATAAATTCAAAGTCAGTAAATGTTTGGTTCAGAATGCTGTCAATCGCCTCTCGGAGATATCTTTCCCCATTATATACAGACATGACAACACTTATGGGGGTATAATCATCACACATTTATTCATCCTCAACGAATTGATATCCTGGTACTTTTGAAAATTTAAAATCATTAGGCACACTTAAGTACTTGCAGGCATAAGCAATTGATAACACCCGAAACCATGTTGCAAACATATTGCTTTCATTAATTTTAGAGGATAGAAGTGGTTGATCACCATATTGAAATGGTGAACATCTTCTGAAAACAAATCCACCATCTTTATTCATATTAGTAAAAACCCAATTCATAAATGAAACTATTGCTCGTCTTATTTTTTGTTGTAAATACGAATTTTGTGCCGGTATAACGGCTAAGAGATACAAACAATCAATATCCGAACATGCATCAGAACATACAGATGTTCCGAAACTATTCAATAAATTTTGATTCTGCAATGCATATTTTAGAATTCGGTCAGCATCAAAACCATTCATAGCCCCATCATAATAATACAGCGTAATTATGTGATAAGAGAAATTTAATGCTTTATGAAGATTAAAAATAGACTCAGAAGCGGCTGGATACCAGAGTGAAGTTCTAGGATCTCTTTTATTAAATAACAGCCATTTTTCCAATTCCTCGATTAAAGATTTTGCAGTTTGATTGTGAAAGTAATCTCTAGAATACTGCAACATTATACCGATATTCATAATCTCATTATCAACCGCAATAGTGTCACACGCCTTCCAATTTCTTGCTTCCAACCAATTCCCCATAGATGTATCGTCAAATATTTTTAAGATCTTAGCAAAATCATAGCTGGGCTTTACATTTAAATAATCTAAGCCTATTAATACATGTGGAACTAAATGGTGCCAGCCCCAATGATGTGTTGTTTCAGCCAGAGTAGTCCGCAAAAACTTGTCCCTGAATAAGCCATCTTTAGCTTGGCACGACAAAATATATTCTGCCCACAACCTTTTTTGCTTTGATGATATTTTATCAATTTCATTAAAAAGGCCATAAATCATTAACGCATATATGGAGGAATAAAGATCGCCATTCCTTTGTGATGCACTAAACCTATATTCATAAATGTTGTTAACTTGCATAGACCGCAAAAATGAAAAGATATCTTTTTTAAATGCAGTGAAATCAAAAGATCTGAAACTATACATTCTATTATGTATGTATGGTAGAAGTTCCAGTGCACTTAAAATATTTCTAACTCTTCTTTTATAATGTTTTACGCCCCTTTTCATATTTTTATCCAATCTTTGGGCACCAAATCAGACGTGTCATAATGAGCATCCACAAACCATTTCTTAGGTCCAATTATTATTTTATCAGGGTTGTTATTTAACCAACCAGCCCACCAGCTAAACGTACTGTTTGAAATAATTTGATGTTTACAGAGACTCATCAACTGTAGGTTTTCATAATCTTTGCCATCGTTTGTTACTATAAAAGAAGTTGGGTATTCTAATTTGATATTTCTTCTTGCCAAATTTATGTCATCAGAAAAAACAAAAAACTGTAAATTGTTTTGCGTTTTCTCTATGTATTTTACAGCTTTGTTATAGTAGTCTGATGACATTATGCCATATTCATTTAAGTCTCTATTGCTGATAGCCGTAACAGAACAATTTAAAGCATAATTCCTCATGTGAAGACTTACCGAATTGGTATTTCGAATTTGCTCAGCAAGTTTTAAATTTTCCCCATCTAAATTTGTTTTAAATGCAAATTCATTTCTCAAAATATCCTCAATATTTTTGAAATACTTTTCATTTTGCCAGGAACCATCAATGTAGACATCTCTAAATTTTCTTAATACGTTAGGATCGTATTTAAACAATTGCTGTTCACAAAGTAAGTATCTTTTATAATATGGTTTCATTTTTGTTATTAATCTTATAAATTTCCCAATATAATTCTTAGATTTTAAGGTAGTTGCTTTCTTAAGGTCTTTCTCTGTTGCTATATTTTCAATAATATTGAAGCAACCTAAAGAATATTTACGTTTATATACATAATCGTTCTTAAAACTACTTATATCGAGTTTTAAAACTGAATTGTTCTCTAAGGCAATCCTTCTTCCTAAAGCATATTGAAACATTTGATTGCCTAACCCACCTCTTAGTCCTATTATCACCATTTGGCAAAATCCACTATAAATTAGCTTTTTACTGCCCTCACATGAATCCCGAATGAAAGCAGTTCGCTTGACCCTGCATCTCTCGCCGACGCTTTTGCAAGCAGAATAAACAAAGGAAGTAATACAATTCGGATACAAAGAGAAAACAGCCTGCCGCCTCTAAATCCGGAATATCTGTTCAACATATAAGGTAGTCGGTGAAACTCCTGCGCAATATATTCAAACCAGTTGCCGTTATAGGTTAATTCCTCTATTTCAAATCCGTTTTCCCGCAAAATACGCTCGTAAAAATATCGGCTGTATCCGTTGTAAAAATAATATGGGGCAAAATGCGTCAAAGAACAGACCGGCGCGGTCAAAATCATCGCCCCACCAACCCGCAGAATTCGATAAAATTCTTTTATGGCAAGGGTAGGTTCCGGAATATGTTCAAGGACTTCTATGCACATAACCGCATCAAATGACGCATCCGAAACGGGTATATTGGTTATGTCGGAAATAATATCAAGCTTCGTATTATCCCATCCCTGGGTTTGTAATCCTATGCTGTCGCCTTTCCCGTCATATTGACCAAAATCCTGAGATACATAGTCAAGATGGTCGCAGTATTTCTTATATCGCAGCTCCCCGGCCCCGGCATCAAATATCTTTGAACCCTTTGGGATTTGCCCGAGCGCACTTTCCAGCCAAACATCCCTTGTGCTTTTATTTTTCCTGCCACAGTTGTTATATAAATCCCCAAGTCTGAATAGCGAACCCATTAAATCCTCCCACGAAATATATAATACCACGTCATGCTGTTCTCAACAGCACCATTTCCTGAAGGGAGCAATGCCAAAAATATTCTCATCTATTCTTTCCTGAACCAGAACATGCCGCATGCATAGTCTTGATTTGCCAATTCAGAAGGATCGATATTCTCAAGAAAATTTCCTTTATCATCAACTCCGCTGAATTCTAACAGTTTTAAATCGCCAAAATATTCCAATATCTGCTCCGGTGAATGTATGCGATGCGCGTTAAAACAGAGACGTGGCTTTCCCACCGGCAGTGAAAAATACAAATCCCCCCGGGGGGCTAAAACTCTTGTTAATTCTTTTGTTGCTTTTACTGTTCCTTCGGGATCGAGAGGGTCGCCGTATCTGCCCAAACCTATATGTTCGGCTACATGCAAACAGGATAAAGAAGCAATTGAATTATCAGGATATGGCATTTCAAGGATACTGCCATATTCTGATTTCAGGTTTTTCAGATTTGCATTTAACGGCCTGATATCAATAAAAGTTGCTTTCGCTATTGCGCTCAACATACCCACGTAAATTAACCTTGAACCTACATCTACGTGATGTTTTGTTTTGCTATTCAAAACATGCTTGAAAGCCCATATATCCTGGTAAAAATAATGACTGCCAAAAAGAGTTGATGAAGTTTTATCGTGAAGACAGGGATACATATTTTTTACAGTAATAGTTTCAGCATTAAACATGTTGCTATAGGCCCTTAAATCCCGAAAAAAATCAACATACCGCACGGAGGCCAAGATGCATTTTTTGAAATCGAAAAAGGGATCGGTCCATTTCAAAACAGGGGATATTTGTCTGTAAACATATTTTAACAATGCCTTCATCTTTCTCTTTTCCCTAATTTTACCAACAGATAGTTATACCCCTTCATCCATTCCTCACGCCGAACCATCTTTCCTACTAAGCCTGCTGTTAAAATTGCCCAAGCAATACGCCACGACAAATCATTTTCACTTATTAATACTGCGACACTAAGTGTAATAACAGCTATTATAAACAATAGAAATACATCTTGATTGAATCTTAAATTAATATACCTTTTTAAATATAGCCAATTCATGATAGCTCCCGCCATCCCGCCCAAAACAAAACCAATTCCCAACGCGCCGACACCATATCTACTGATTAAAAGAACCGGAACAATAACCCACAAAGAATGGATAACTATCGACGTAAATGTATGCATCTTCAATCGTGTCATACCAACTACAACGGCCTGGAAAGCCCCCCCAATACTACTAATAAATTGACCAATTACAAACAAAAAGAAAATAGGAGCTAATGACAAAAACCTGGAGCTATATAGAATCATGATAATCCATTTCCCAAATAACAGCGCTGCTACTGACAACGGAATCCCAAACATCAATGTAATACGCAAAAAATAATTTATGTTTCTATTTCGTACGTCATCATCCATTATTTCAGACATTTTTGGGAAATAAAAGAATTGAGCGCCTCTGTTAATAACACCAAGATGTCTCATCATACCTACGCCAGCCTGGAATATCCCCACAGCAGCAATATCCATGTTTTGAATAACAACCATACGCTGTAAATACTGGGACAGCAGATTGATGAACGCAAGGAAAAGATTCACACCACCAAAGCTCAGCAAAGAGTATATTGCAGGATTTCTTAAAGATAACTTGAAAAATTGCACCCCATTTTTTCTCTGCGCTCCCCAATATAAAAAACCAACAGCGAGAATTGAATTCACCAATATACTCACAAAAAAACCTGCCAACCCCCAGAAGTAAACAAGAATAATCACAAATATTATATCGATAAGCGCTATCCCCCACCTACATATAACAACCTCTCGTATTTTTTTTTGCCCCTGCAATACTGATAGCAATATGGGCCGTAAATTCATGGCGATAAAAGAAACTGCGAAAATCAAGTAGTAAATCTCCCGCACATCATCCGATAGAAAATGAGCTATAAACCACCTTCGTTTGCAGATCAGTATTAAAGTGAGAACAAATGCAATACTACCAGCAAGTAATACTGAAAACGTGAAAACTGTATTAACTGCGCGCCGTTCCCCCCTGGCATCATACTCCGATACGTATTTCATTGTTCCGGTTGCCATCCATATACCAGCAAAAACGGCGATCATTGAAAAAAACGAGTTTAATATCCCATAAATGCCAAATCCTTCCGGCCCAATATTTACTGCCAAATATTTATTTCTGATTAGGGCAACAGCCATCAAAGCAATTTCTGTAGTAGAAATAGCAGCAGTGGTTTTAAGTAGATTATTCAAAGGATTGTCGGTTCAGAAAGGTGTATTCAATTGATTAGAGTAATTCGTGTAATTTGCGTAATCTGTGGATTAAATTGTAGCAAGATTTTTTTGGCTCGACTTTTCCATAATTTCTACTCGCTCCACATATAGCTTATAATTCATGGCGAGATATAAAAGCATGACATAATAACCATAGTAACGGATTTCAGGGAAAGCTCCAAAAAGGTTAGTGATTATATAGTTTGCAACAAAAACCATAAACACTGGATTCCCTGTAGCTTTAAAAACCATTCGTCCTCTTTTATAAATATGATAAACAAACATAGAAAAAATAAATAAGCCAATCAACCCGTCCTTAAACATAATTTCAATCCATCGATTATGAATAATATTGTGTAATAATGTAAATCTTTGGTTTTCAGAACTTGACATGCCATATCCCAAAAAAGGTTTTTGCGGAAAGAATAATGTGAAATATGTTATTGGGTCATTAATACGTGACATATATGTCTTTGAAATAACTCTTTTTTGATAAATATCGGTACTTTCCAGTGTACTAAACCACATAGTCCAGCTGATAAAAAGTGCTAGCGCTAATATTCCGAAAGCTATAGCGGATCTTTTATTATACTTATAGTATAAAAAACCTATAATTACGATAATCATGGAAACCCACACATATCGAGCAAATGTCACAGTTCCTGAAAAAATCAATAATAATGTTATTGCCATATATATTTTATTGTACTTGAAAGTATTTAGAAACATAAAAAACATTACTAAACAAGGAATGCTAATTCCCGCAGTATTATGACCCATTCCACGGAAAATAGATCCATTTCTATATATATCTTCAACAACATGAAGTTGTTTAAATTGCTCATAATACGGCAATAATAAAGGGGCATTTCCTCTATAAAATGAAGGGCTAATAGTTAGTTGGATAAAACTGACAAGAAATGTTCCTATTGCAACAATTATAAGAATATTAGTAAGCCGCTTTAAATCATTTTCATGATAATTTAGATTTTCAATTAAGAGCAAGAAAGATATAGGCAAGATATAACCGCCTGTTATCGATGGTATATGACCGATATTTCCATTTTGGACATACCTATTTACAATCGAAAATACTAAATAGATTACAATCCATTTTATATATTTAGGTATTTCAAATTCAAATTTATCTTTTATAATAAAGGCTATCAGTAAACAAAAAGATGTCAGTAAGAAAAACCTTGGACCTGTAAGGAGTATCGATGGTGTAATCCTAATCCTCGGAAAATATGCCGAAACATACGGCATTAACAGGATAGTGCAGAAAACAATATTTTTCGCAAATATGTTGTATTTGTACCTCGACAGAGAAAGCATGATCAATATAATTATGATAATATCAATTATAATAAATAGTTTTATCATTATGTTATCTCAGATTGTCTCTCCGTTATGCACATAAACACCATCAGCGCCCCCAATAAAATCATCAACATTGGAAAGCTGTTTTTTAGAAAGAGTGGCCTGTTTGTGTAAGAAAATATTGTGGTGAAGTAACTGGCACTCATAATGAATATGATCAACCTCTGAAGCAACGTTAAACCGCATTCCTTAAATCTAATCGCTACACTATTAAAAAATAAAGCCAGCGGACCAGCCAAAATCGATAGTTTATAGTCCATGCTTTGTGATGGTATAATTAGCGTTCCGATAATACATACAGTCAGTAAATAGACGTTAAGTCCACTCATTCTGTTCTTCCACATAAAAAATAAAATAACAAAAAGGCAGATTACAAAAAATAGAAGACATAATTTTTGTAACATAAGCGGGTGTCGTGCTAATAAAACCAACATTGATGAATATTCGGCTAATTTATCCGGGGTTTTTCCTGCTAAAAAAAGAAAAAAGCCTATTGCTGAATTGTTCCCTACCCAGACATACGGATTCATTGCGTAATTAAACATGTTTGGAAAATAATCAACACCCACACTCCATCCTAAAACAAACAGTAAAGATAGATTAAACAAACCTATCATTGTAAATTTTTTAAGATTGTGTTTCCAATCCCTGGGATTTCGTATGAATGCAAAAACAAAAATCGCGGTGTACAGTTTAAATTGAATTGACAAACTAAACAGTAGATATGCTAAATATTTCAGCTTGTGATGGTAATGATAAAGATAAATAGCCAAAAAGCAAAAAGCCATTGCCATTACATTAAACTGGCCTCTCTCTAACTCGAACTGAAAACCATAAGAGAACAATCCGGTAATAAAGATCAAAAGAATTACTGGAGAAATTTGTCTATCTTTAGAAACAAGTAATGGAAACCCGAATGTTATAAAAAGATAACTTGCTAATGTTATTGCTATCACAATAATATATGCATTCGAGTGGCTTAACATCAAAAATGGGGTTAATAAAATCTGAGCACAAGGAGTATAACCACGAAATTCCTCATTGTGATTAATGAAATACTCTCTTGAAAAACCTATTGTTTCTTTTAGATCTATACCAATAGGATCTAAGGCCGGTATATAAGAGAAAAATTTCATTTCATGTTCAGAATTCAAGAAAACGGGTATAATGAAGAACAATAAATAGCTCGACAGAAAGCCGAGTAAAATCCACAAAATTGCCGAAGAAAAAACTTTGTTATTCACTAATCCAAACTCCCTGTTTTTTGACAATAGAATCGTTTCTTATTTATTTGCAAAAACATAAAAACCGCTTGCGATTTTTTCTGAATCAGGATATTTCGTAATCAGAACATCTATATATTTCAATGGAAACGTTATCAGCATGAGGATCATAAACACAATATCATGCAAGCTTCTGCTGCCAAATGATAGTAATATCGATACCCATTCCTGAAGGACCCAAAGCATTCCCGATGTCGGCCCCGCAGCAATGCCTGCCTCAATATTACTAAATTCACGAAACAGTCTTTTGACACCCGGTAAAGTCCACCTCTGATAATCATGTGGCGCCGCATGAAACGGCTGCACGAATGGAAGAAAACAAATTGCCTCTCCACTCGGTTTGAGTATTCTGAACATTTCATGCACAACAGCTTCAGGATTCTTGGCATGTTCAAGCATGGCTACATTGATAATCATATCAACAGTATCGTTCTCTATAGGCAATTCTTCACAATCCGCAACAATATCCACCTCGCCGAAGTCAAAAATATCCACATTGATTATGTCAGTTCTATTTCTAAAATAGACCGGTCCACTTCCCAGGTTCAAGATAATATTCGACTCGTCGTATTCCTCAAGCACTTTTCCTATCTTCTTTTTATATGATTTTTCAGCATATACAGGGGCAAAAGTTTTCGAGAGGAAATAATAAAACTTGCCATACCGTTTTAAAACATTCTGTATCTTTCCCAGCAGTCCTGAGCCTGCTGTATCCTGAGATTGCTGATCCCCCGGTAAAAAGCAAAACGCGTTATTTTGGAAGGCGTAATCCAGATCTTTTTTTATGATGCTGGCGATTTTGTCTTTTTTTCTCATAGTATGCATTTTTTACAGACAAAACTCCCATGTGCCATAAAACATCTTTAACACGCTACCGCCCCTCTCCGAAAAACCCATAAACCCCATCGATTACACTGTCCTGGTCTTCCCTTGTCAGTTCATAATAGCAGGGCAGGCGCACGAGCCGCTCGCTCAGATCTTCTGTAACAGGCAGGTCGCCCTCCTTATAACCCATGTCTAGACCCATAGGCGATGTGTGAAGGGGAACATAGTGAAACACAGCGTTAATTTCTTTCTCTTTCAAATGAGCGATCAGCCGGTCACGGTCGCCCGGCGCGCTATCAATTAGCAGATAAAAAAGATGAGCGTTATGCCTGCATTCCGGGGAACAGGAAGGCATGCGGACAAGGCCACTTTCGCAGAGTGGAGTAAACTCTTCGGAATAATACCTGAAAATCTCGTTCCTCTTCTGCGTGATGGTATCGGCCTCTTCAAGCTGCGCGTAAAGAAACGCCGCGACTATCTCCGAAGGTAGAAATGATGATCCAATGTCAACCCAGGTATATTTGTCCACTTCGCCTCTGAAAAACTTGTTGCGGTTGGTACCCTTTTCCCGGATTATTTCGGCACGTTCAATGAAACTCTCATCATTAACAACAAGCGCCCCGCCTTCACCGCTGATGAAATTTTTCGTCTCATGAAAGCTGTACGCGCCGATATGTCCGATTGTTCCCAGGTATCGTTCCTTGTATGTGGCGTTTACTCCCTGAGCCGCGTCCTCGACAACAAGCAGATTATTCCTTCGCGCAATCTCCATAATCGTATCCATCTCGCAGGATACGCCCGCGTAATGGACCGGCACAATGGCCTTCGTCTTTTCGTTGACGGCGGCCTCAACCAGGTTCTCGTTCATATTCAGTGTATCGGGACGAATGTCGATAAATCTGATGTGCGCGCCGCGTAGCACAAACGCATTGGCGGTGGAAACAAAGGTAAAGGAGGGCATAATCACCTCGTCACCCGGCCCGATATCACACAATATGGCACACATATCGAGTGCGGCGGTCCCTGAATGCGTCAGGACCACCTTCTTCGCACCGAATTTCAGCTCCATCCACTCATTGCACTTCTTCGTAAAGGCGCCGTCTCCGGCCAGGTGCCCGCCCTGAACAGCCTGAGCAATATAGTAGAGTTCTTTGCCGACGATGAAAGGTCTATTGAAGGGAATAATGCTCAATTGCCACCTCCCGTTGCGTTATGCTAATATCAATAGTGTTTGACGATTGGGGAAAGGTAGGAATAATGCCAGATCATCGTAACAGGCACTCCTTCACCCCGAGCCCCGACAATAATGCCTGTCATAATCATCAGCAACACCCCAAAAACCTTTGGCAATGCAATAGACTCATGAAAGAAAAACCCACTTAATGCAAGCACAAACACAAACGATAGGCTCATAAAGGGATACGCATGACTCAACTCAAATTTTGTCATTGCTGCCATCCAACAGAGAGACGCCATAAAGGCCCAAAGGAATGCTGAAAGAATCCAGGGATTAAAAAACATCTGCAGGAGAAAAATGATCTTCTCACTAAAAACATGGGGCAGCTACCCGGCCTTTGCCATCTGCCATTTTATTATCAACTGGCCATAGACGGTGAAAAAAATTGTGCCGAAGATGTAGAAGTACCCCATATAAAATCTGCCTCACTTTTTGAATGGATAGATATTCTCCCACCGAAGCAACATCTCAACAAAAATAATCAGTCAAACCATTTGTGGAACGTATAATACGAATCCCTAAATATAAATCCCATTAGAGTAAAAGCCTTTTGAGATGATACGTTAATAATCTGTGTCGAAATCACCAATCTTTTAGCTCCTTGTAAAACACACCACTTCATTGCGCCTATTAATAATGATTGGGAAAAACCTGTATTTTGAGCAGATGGGTCAACACAAAATAATCCGACTTCACCTTCCTCTGGAGTATTGAACCTTAAACTTATAAAACCAGATATCCGGCCCCTTAATTCCAGAACTAACACGTCATCAGCAAAATCACGAGAAACGCACGAATTGACAGCCCAGGATATATATACTTCGTCACATTTAGAATTATCTAATCTTTCATCTGCATGATAATGACCTAAGTATCCACGAAACGATTCAGCGGCAACAACCTTTACTTTATCCTCTTCACCTGATCGGACTTGCCTTATTGTAGCTTTTCCAATATCTAATGGTATCTGGGTATTGTTGAGATCCCTCGAGTAATAAACCAAGGTATCCATTAAGAGGAAACCTTCCCTTTCCATTGCGTGGATCGTGGAAAAATCACTTGTCGGGCAACGTGCGATAAGCATTTTCACGTTATTGTTTCGGCAAAAACCCATTATCTTCGGCAAATTATCCACCGTAACCTTAACCGATTTTGCGGTTCTAATTCCAAATCGATCTTCATCTATGTCAGAAATATATACGCTTTGTTCGTTCAAGCTCATTATTTACCCTTTGCACTATCAGGAGTGGAGCCAACCATATCTCTTATTACACAGTATGGGCGAGACATGCTCCTGTAATGCATTCTCGCAAGATATTCACCAAAAATTCCCAAACTAAACAACTGGACACCTGAAAATATGGAAATGACCGCCGCTAAAAATGGAAATCCTGGAACGGAGCTGCCTTGAATCAGATACCGCCCTACAACATAGACTAACACAATAAACCCGAACAGAGAAAACCCAAAGCCAACAACACTCGCCAGCCGGAGCGGCAATGTGCTGAAACCAGTCATCATGTTAAGGGCGTGAGTAAGCAGTTTTCTAAAAGTATAGTTTGACAAACTATCCTGACGTTCATCGTGACGAACAGGAATTGCCGCAAAGCGGGTTGTCCCCCATGTGAGGAGCACGTCAATTGAAACAAACGGCCCCCGGTAATCGGCAAACGCATTACGCATATCACAACGAAATGCTCGAAATGCGCTGACATTGCGGGCAACTTGAACGCCCATCGTACTTTTCAGAACCAGTTTCGTTACCTGAGAAGCCATGTCTCTCCAGAAACCGTGCCTCTCTTTTTGAGGTATTCCGTAAACAACATCATATCCCTCATCTAATTTTTTAAGAAGCTTTGGGATTTCCTCAGGCGGATTCTGCAAATCATCATCCATTGTAACTATAATTTCGTACCGGGCAGATCGAATGCCGCACAATAACGCATTATGCTGTCCATAATTCCGCATCAAGTTGATACCACATAACCATGGGTGCGTGACAGACAACTCACAAATCACGTCCCAGCTCTGATCAGAACTCCCATCATTTACAAGAATCAGCTCATATTCTGTTGATTCCGCTTCCAACACCGGCTGCAACCTTCTCACTAACTCGGACAATATCTGTTCGCTGTTATAGACTGGTATGATTACTGAAATATTCATTTTTTTGTTCATCTTCCAACCTCACTAAAAATATCCGTCTGCGTATCCTATTTTATAGTAGGGGACATCCTATATCGACCCTGTCAATAAAGCGGGACGCCCTTAAGTTTTTAAGTTTCTTTCTTTATTGTTCAATTCAGGGCCAAGCCTTCGGGCCAGCTCAAAGCTCTTAGATCATTGTGTTCACATAAAACTATTGGCAAAATAATTTAGGGCAAAATAATTAAATTTTCTCTCACATGTAAGAAGGAGATTAGAGGGCTGAGTTTAATGAAAAAAGTAAGGGGCGAAAACGAAATTTGTGACTATCGATCACAACAAAATGTCCTATTAATGAGTAATAGGGGACGCTGTCAACTTGTAAACTTATTGAACATATTCCCGCATTAGAGCTGAAATAATGGGGGACGTTCTTAACTAATTAACTTATATCTTAGTTCGTTGTTATTGTCATACCAGTTAAATAAAAGCGAAATCGTATTTAACCCCAGTACCATCCGCCAGACTAACGGCGGATAAATCCTCCAGAGGCGGATAAATCTACGCTTCGCTCCGACAGGCGGGGCAAGCAGAATTTATTGCTCCAAGTTAAATAGCCAACATTCGTTGGATTTAACGGGCTAAAGATTTTTTGTTATGGAGGATACTCTCTTTACAAAAATTAATGTTCGGCTATGATTTTACTTAAAAATAAAGCTATCAAAACCATAACTATCCATATCCAATATCTTTCAGCAAATTCCTTAACTATTCTGAACCTTAAAGCAATATAGCCGATGAGGATTATTAATCCCCATGCAATTATCATCTCCATAAAGCGTTACCTGTTGTTAGTGAATTCGTCGAATAGTTGATTAGTTAAATGGTTAATTGGCCCAGTGAAATACGCCACAGTGAAATAGGGAGGATTTCACATGGTAAACTTCGCTTTTCATTATCATTAATTCCACGGGCTAAAGCTGAGTTGTTGAGTAGTCGATTCGTTAAATGGATGATTCGTTAAATGGTCTGGGTTTTGTTGAATGGTTAAGTGGTCGAATGGTCAAATGGGTGAATAGCTTATTCGTTAAATAGTTAAATGGTTGAGTAGTTAAGTAGTTGAGTAGTCAAATGGTTGATTGGTTAAATGGTTAATTGGTTGAGTAGTTAAGTGGTTGATATTGATACTGGATTCTTGAAATTCGATGCTATCGCATAGCGATTTGTATTTTGCGATAATTTATGAGTTAGAGCTCCTTGGTAAAGGTGCGACAACGATAGCTGCAAGAACGGTAAAGAGCATAGAGCATAGAGCATAGGGCATAGGGTTCAAGGCTGAAAGCGCAAGCCTCTCAAAGGTGATTGCTGATAGTTTGTGGCTCATAGCTCGTAGCATGGCCGTGCTTGGGTAACGGGGCGACAACGATAGCTGCAAGAATTGTAAAAAGTAGCGCATTAGCCGGGATGTGGAGGTTGAAGTCGCCTATGCTATGTACCAGAATGGCGGCGATTCCGGACATAGCCCCAAGGGTAATTCCCCGGACCAAACGGCTTGGGCTCATAAGCTTCCTGAAACCCTTTCTATAAAGTGCAATAATCATCCACACGATAACAGCAACAAGGGGAATGCCTGCCTCGGATATGAAATGCAAGTAATCATTATGAGCATAGAAAGAACGGCTTGCAAACCCTGGTGGCTGGTATTGGGTAAATATGGTTGCAAAGTTACCCGGCCCGATACCAAGTAAAGGATAATCTTTAATCATCTCTATAGTTCCTCGCCATCTTGATACCCGGCTTCTTAAGTTAGGAATTTCATCTTTTTGTTCAATAGTCCTGATTCTTTCTACTACAGGTGTACTGGCCAGAACAATCAGGGCCACGGCCAAAAATCCGCCGATCAGGGCCATGAGCAGCTTTTTTCTTTGAAAATAAGGGCTGGTTAATAGAGCAAAGGACATAAAGACCAAGCTCACGGCTGCACCGATCCAACCACCACGGGAGAGAGTAAGCAGTAAGGCAGTAAGGAGTAAGCAGGATAAATAAATCATCAAGATGAGTTTACCGCCTCGGAAGCCGAGCAGGAAAAGACCTAAGAGTAAGGGAATAACCATCTCCATGTATCCTGCCAGGTGATCGGGGTTGCCGTAAGTTGACGACAGGCGATCAGCATATTGAGGAATATCAGTATAATTCCACCAGGGGAAGGGATTGGCACCGAATCTCTTAAATAAACCAAAGATAGAGAGAAAGGTAGCTATGCCAATGATAAGATAGATAAGCTGCCGGAATTGGGACCTGGTGCGTATTGTGTGTATGGTTAGGTAGAAAATGGTTAAGTAGTTGAGTAGGAGAATTATGGACCAGATACTCGTAAAACGGTGTAAAGAGAAAATAGTAGATAGGAAACAGAGTAAAATCAGGGCAAGAATCGGTCTGTCCAAGGGGGTTCTTATCCATTTCCAGTTCCAGGTCCAGCTCTTTTCGAGTAAAAAGGCGGTCAGGGCTATTAGGGTGACCATGTGGATGGTGGCGATGGCCCAGCCCTGGACGGATGCCCTGGCGAGAGGGGTGAACACTAATAACGCGTATATTGCGTAGCGGGGGATGGTTGATAGTGTTTTAGTCATTATTAGACAGGATCAATCCACAGATTACGCAGATTACGCGAATTTTTAGACAAAAACATTATTATTAGACAGGATTTATCCGCCTGAGGCGGATTAACCCCAGTGAAATACGTTTCGCTGTCATTAACATGAATTTCACGGGGCAGGCAGGATTGACTGGATTTTTTTGTTGTTTTTTCCTTTTCCGCCTGCCCGCCACCTGCCCGCAATGCTTCGCAACGCGAGGCGGGTGGGTCGCGAGCCGCTCAGGCGAGGCGGGTGGGGATGAAACCGTGAAAGACAATCCGCCTAACGGCGGAGAAAAAAGTATTAGTTCAAAGATTACCCATATTGTCTTGAGGGATTGGGGAAACCACAAGGGCAGCAAGTATCGTGAACAATAACGCCCCGGTTAAATCGGCAAAGCCTTTCCCCAAGGGGGAAATTTAATCCCGGTTAAATAAAAAGACAAAATCATTTAACGGGGCCCCGATAGCGGGATCCTCCAGAGGCGGATAAATCTACGCTTCGCTCCGACAGGCGGGCTAAAATTAAATCGAAACTGAAGAGGGCATAGGGCAGACCGCCAAAGCCGAGCATGCAAATGTTCTAAGCTTTATGCCTATGCACAGCTCCGCCCCTTGAGTTACATGGGTAGATAATGCCCAACTAGGTGTTTTTACTGAATAAACCCTTATTTCTCAGGTATCTCGCCACGAAGGCACCAAGACACAAGGATTATAAGACTATTCTATTGTTATCTGACGTTATATAAGATGCAATAATTCCTAAGAAAAGACAATACGCAGATGGTATGATTTTTATTCTTATTTTGAGGGCAGAAATGGACAGTAAGGAGCTAATAAGTTAGTAGTAGAATGGCCTTGAATTACTACAACTTATTCATTAGTTGGCTTGTTTGTTTGGTTTGCGATCCACAGATTACCCCAGTACCATCTCCCGGAGCTACCCCAGTACGATCTGTCGGACCTACCCTAGTGAAATACGCTGCGCTGTCACTAATGTGAATTTCACGGGGCGGGCGGGGCACCGCGTTGCGGCATCTTCGACCCTGATAAGCGGGATGTCCGCTTCGCTACCACAGGCGGGGCAAGCATGGCGCATAGGGCATTGATGATCGCGGATGGTTCATGAGTGGCGGGGAACCAAAGAATCCGAAAGTCTTCTGTGTTAGTCCGATATTTTAAGTTCGGATATATCATCT
>SDBT01003156.1_pt1 | contig 28660 bp, 41 predicted proteins | sample 2277101 | NCBI WGS metagenome assembly SDBT01 (sample SAMN10404973, study PRJNA504765) | marine sediment metagenome | isolation source: marine sediment core GS10_PC15, 103 cmbsf | place: Arctic Ocean: Southern Knipovich Ridge | collected 2010 | reverse complement strand
AACCCGACTCTAATAAATCAAAGATAGTTTCTTGTTCTATATGTTGGAAAGGACGAAAGACAATAGCCTTTCCATTAGAAGGAGAGGCAAGACATGCTACAAGCCAATTACTTAAAACCTCTATGCCTAAAATAGCAAGCAATATAAAATTTGAGGATAGGTGGACTCGAGCAAAAATGGGACACACTGTTCGAAATTGGGATTGGGATACCATGATTGCTGCTCATGTATTGAACAGCCAACCTGGGGTAACCGGATTACAATTTCAATCCTTTGTTTTATTAGGCATTGAACCATATGACGAGCACATAAAACCACTCCTTAAGAATGTAGGAAAGAGTCCATTCAACCAAATCCATAAAATTGATTTGAGGGACTTGCTATTATACAATGGACTTGATAGTCTTTGTGCATACAAGGTTGCAATGTTGCAAATGAAGGCCTTTTGGAAAGGGTAAACAATGAAACTGATTATATTATGTGGTGGATGTGGCAAGGAATTAGGCATTCATAACCATACTACCACTCCTCTTAATGAAATAAAAATAGAAGTTATTCCTTGCTCCTGTCCTGTGAAAACAGTAGGGGAGAGTATTGAATCTCTCTATAACAAGGTGCGTAAACTGGAGGATGGAGGTATATTCAGTCCTCGACCTGTAAGAGAAAGCATTACTAATCTTCACAAGTTGGTAAAAGATATAAAGGATGAAACATGAAAACAAAGGAAGGAACAATTAGAGTAGGTGATATTTTTCTCTCTCGAAAGAAGAAAATGATTGTAATAAAAGTAGACAAAAAATTTAGGACCTGCGATTTGATAGAGTTTCAATATGGCAAATGCTCTGAAGTAATTGAATCGGATGCCGTTGTTTACAGAATGGCTTACATCAAAAATCTAAGAGACGTATCGTGATAACAAGACCAATAACCGATGAAGGATACAAACTACTCCACCAGGGGAGTATAGCTCTATCCCAAGTAGAAGCCAATGGTATAAGAGTTGATACTGAATACCTTGGCAAAGCTATATCAGGAACCACTCGCAAGATAAAAAAGGTGAGTGCTTCTATGAAGAAGAATAAGATATACAAAACATGGCGAAGAGAATTTGGAGAAAGAACTAATATAGGTTCTGGAGAGCAATTAGGTAGAATTCTTTTTACCATAATGAAGCACCCCTGCTCAGATTTTACAGAGAGTGGAAGACCCAAGGTTGACGCAGACGCTTTGTCATCTGTTGATTTGCCTTTTGTGAGAAAATTTACCAAGTTAGCAAAACTCAAGAAGGTGAACTCAACTTATTTACAAGGCATCCTCCGAGAGTCGGTGGATGGTTTCCTCCATCCTTTCTTTAATCTTAATCTCAACCGAACCTTTCGAGGGCAAAGCGACCACCCCAACTTTCAAAATATGCCCATTCGAGACCCCGAATTTGCAAGGTTAGTTCGAAGAGCTTTCATATCAAGACCCAACCACCAGGTGACAGAAGTTGATTACTCTGGGGTTGAAATTTGTAATGCCGCTTGCTATCATCTTGACCCAAGAATGATAAGGTATATCAAAACAGGGCCGGGTAGACTTCACACGGATATGGCTGGCAAATGCTATATGCTTCCTCATAGTCAAATCACAAAAGACGTTCGATACTGTGGTAAGAATATGTTTGTCTTTCCTGAGTTCTATGGAGACTACTATCTCCATTGTGCTCAAAGTTTATGGAAGGCCATCACCCAAATGAATCTTGAAAGAGTAGATGGTTGTGATTTGCTTACGCACCTGGAAGAAAAAGGAATATATACCTTAGGTACCTGTGACCCAGACCAGTCTCCTGAAGAAGGCACATTTGAAGAACACCTTCAAAACGTGGAATATGATTTTTGGAATAAACGATTCAAGGTGTATGGACAATGGAAAAAGGATTGGTGGTTTGAATATCTCAAGAAAGGGTACTTTGATACTCTAACAGGTTTTAGGATAGAGGGGCTCTTCAAAAGAAATGAAGTCATCAACTACCCTGTACAAGGTTCTGCCTTCCATTGGTTACTGTGGTCTTTGATTCGAATCCAAAAGTTGCTAAGAAAGTACCATATGCGTTCTGTAATTGTAGGACAAATCCATGATAGTATTGTATCAGATGTCCATAAAAAAGAATTGAAAGACTATTTAGAAATAGCGAAACAGGTAATGACAATAGATGTCCGTAAGCATTGGAAATGGATTATTGTGCCGTTGGAGATAGAAGCCGAGGTTGCTCCTGTAGGCGGTTCATGGTACGAGAAAGAGAAGGTAAAAATATAATGACAGAAAAAATGGCATATACACAAGAACAAATTACTGAATTTCTTAGGGCAGCTAATAGAGATTTAGGTAGTGGAAAATATACGGGCGATGATATGATACCTGATTATTGTAAGGCGGTGAATATTGGCATGCAACTCCAGACCGACCTTGCTGATAAACAGGTAGAAATAGACACTTTGCGACTTTCGGTTAAAAATGCAAAGTTAGAAGCTAAACTGTTTTCAAGCAAGGAAGTTGAAAGGCTGAAACGCAAACTAATAAAACTTCAAGTTGAAAGAAGGCGAGTGAAATAAGCAAGCCCTGAAAAGGAGAAAGACGATGGCTAAGAAACTAACACTTAACGAAACTTGGAAATACTGTCTGTCTATGTGGTAGTGGATAGCAAAGCAGAAAAAGGCGGGAAATGAAAAAGCTATATGGATATTAAAAGATGAATGGCTTGACAATAACTGGCCAAGAAAATTTGTTCAAGATAGTTGCTTTTTCTGTGAGTATACAAGGTAACATTCAAGAGCCGACCCCACTTGTTTGCTTTGCCCTGGCATAAAAGTAGATTTGGCATTTGAATGTTCAGATGATAATTATAATTGGAGCGAAAAGCCTACCGCCTTCTACAAGAAACTCGTCAGCTTGGACAGAAAAAGAAAACTCTCTCTTGCAAGCCACAAGAAAAGGTGAGTAGGAAATAGCTCTTTGAAAACTTATGTTTCGGGTGTCGGTGGCGGTTTGATTGACCGTGGTGTCCAAGCGAGCCTAATCAGCGAGGTAGACGCCGCAAGGCAAGGTGGGCTTGGTTGAGTAGACTTGGGGAGGCAGATTAGGGGTATCCTGCCCATCGGCATTCGAAGCTCTTTAGAAAGGAAGATTATGGCAAGAAAAACAATAAATATATTAGTGTATTATTTACCCTTTGTTATATCAGGCGGGGTTGTAGGGAAACTCAGTTCTTCCGTTGCCGAAGTGTTGATTGGGAGTCTTATTGTATGACTTTAGGTGGCAAAGCGTTAGGGGAAATTATTAACCAAGCCCTGCCAGAGAAAGGCGGTTGAGAAAAAATGGGAATATTAGAAGACGTGGCCGAATTGCAATCTCAATATGCAAATCTAAAAGCTGTGCTTAAAGCTAAAAACGAAACGATAGAATCGTTAAAGACAGAGAAATATACTTTGTACGGTGATGGCTGTGGTTTTTTAGCAAAAGACTCTGCTGGTGGTGCGGTTTGGGTAAACTCAACAAGTGTAGCATTAGAGCAGAAAGATAAAGAAATCGCCCAACTCCAGACCGACCTTGCTGACAGCAAAGTAGCGATTGCAGCTTTAGAATTAGCAAACGATGATTGCCGGAACGACCTTGCCAAAGCCAAAGAGGAGAATGACGAACTAAGAAAAGCCTTTGCTGATTACCCTGATTTTATGGAACGCCTAACAAAACGAAGCAAGAAGTTCCAGGCTGAGGTTGAACGGCTTGAAACACGAATACAATTAGCTTTGGATTGTGGGTTTAGTGAAAATTGTGTTCTATGTGTTGCAAGACACAAAGCCCTGAGCAAGGAAGGCGGTAAATGATATTGAAAATAAGATGGCGACGAGTGTGGTTCAGATACGACAAGTGGTTTATTGATGATGGCTACCACGACTCAAAAAAACTAAAGCAGAAGAAAATTCAAAAATTAGTAGAAAACGATTTAGTTGAACAAGCCCTAACCCCCAAGGATGGTTAATGTGAAACTGCCAGAGAGGAAAGAAAAGGTAAATATATAATGATAGAAAAAATGAAGTTGAATGATTTAGACATCAAAAAATGGAAGGCTTATAAGGGAGATATTACTACCGATGCTCTTTGGATATCAAACCCCTGTAAGGACGATGGAAAATTTATAATTCCAAAAAGGATATTCTTACCAAAGAACTCTCCTGATTTCCACGGTATTTTTATTCCCGAAATACCATATCAGTTTATAAAAAGATTTACGAAAAGAGGAGAGGCAGTGTGGGATTGTTTTGGAGGTTCCGGGACAACTAAAAAGGTTGCAGAGATATTGGGAAGAAGTTGTATTATAAATGACCTAAATCCAGCTTCTCCTCTTGTACAAAAAGGAGATAGCAGATTCTTCAACCCTCATAAGAAGGTACAACTTATAATCATGCATCCTCCTTATCATAATATTATAAAGTATTCCTCTAAAGAAGGGGATGGAAGTTGCTTACCTAATGTAGCCAGGTTTCTTATTTGGTTTAAGGAAGTAGTAAAAAATGTAATTCAGTATTTAGAAACAAAACGATTCTTGATTTTAGTTTGTGGTAATATTTATACCAATAAGGAGGAGCAAACATTAGGTGTTTGGTGTAAAGATATCATTAGAGAACAAGGATTCTTTTTGAAATCCCATATCGTCAAAGACTATGGGGAAACTAAAGGTCAGCAAAATAAGTATAATCTTCAATACGTTCGTAATCTAAGAGGAAATTATAATAGTTTCTACGGCGATAACATTTTTATACTCCAAAAAAGGAAACACAAGAGAGAATTATTAGAGACATTATAACCAAGGTAATAAAGGACGAAGAGAATGGACTGTGAAAAGAATACCCAATTTGATTGCTACCTACGAGACGGAAATAAAGCATTAACTGATAGCGGTCATTGTGTTGGATGTCATAAAACCCAAGCTGATATATTAGCAGACCAAACTATAATAGCTCTCACGTGGTTGACCACAGATGCTAAGTGGAGAGCCGATGAAACCAAATTGAATGTCGAAGAAGGTTCTCAAGGTGGTTACAGTTTACAATTGACAGCAGCCTTAAATCTTTTAGCCAGATGGAAAGGACTCAAAAAATGAAGCACTATGTATTAGGCCTAATCTTCGATAGTATGAAAGACAAAATTCTACTTATAAACAAGAAAAGACCAACGTGGATGGCCGGGCATTGGAACGGCATCGGAGGAAAAGTAGAGAAGGATGAAACTCCTTTACATGCAATGGGAAGAGAAGTCAAAGAAGAGACAGGTTACGGATACCCATTTGAACACGTCATTACTTTTGTTTGTCCAGGCGGAACGGTATTTGTATTCAAATCGATAGCTACCGACACAATCTGTTTCCAACAAATTGAGGATGAAGAGTTAAGAGTTTGGTCTTTACATAATCTTCCCTCAAATAGGATGGCCAATCTCCGTTGGATTATTCCTTTGTCTCTATCCAGTGTTCAATTTCCAGTTATCATCCAGCAAAACGAGTTAGGAGTCCATCTATGAGCCAAGAACTTTATAAAAAGTATAGGCCTAAAATATTCAAAATGGTGGTAGGGCAAGGAGCTTCTGTCAATGTACTGAAGAAGAAACTTAAAAGAAAAAACCTACCTCACGCCTTGCTCTTCAGTGGCCCATCCGGTTGTGGTAAAACCACACTTGCCAGAATACTACGAAGAAAACTCAAATGTGGTAAGCATGATTTTACAGAACTTGATTGTGCAGACTTTCGTGGTATTGAAATGGTAAGGAACATCCGCTCTCGTTTATATCAAGCTCCTATCAGTGGCAAGTGCAGGGTATGGTTAATAGACGAATGCCACAAGCTAACCAACGATGCCCAAAACGCATTCCTCAAAATGTTAGAGGATACTCCAAAGCATGTGTACTTTATGTTGGCTACCACTGACCCTCAAAAATTGAAGAGAACGATAAGAACCAGGTGTATGGAGGTTGCTGTTAGAAACCTCACCAACAGGCATATGAATACCTTACTTGTCTCTACTATCGTAGCTGAAAAGAAAAAGGTACCCAAGGACGCCATAGATAAAATAATAGAGCATAGCAGCGGTTCTGCTCGTATGGCTCTTGTTCTTCTTGATAAGATAATAGATTTGGACAGTGAAGAGGAAATGGCGGAAGCCATACAAGCCACCACCGCAGAAGTCCAAGCTCATGGCATAGCAAGGGCTCTACTTAATTCACATACAAAATGGAGCCACATGGTCAAGATACTCAAAGAGACTTTGAATGAGGAGCCAGAGACAGTTAGGTGGATGGTATTGGGTTATGCAAGGACAGTAATTCTATCAGGTGGTAAATTTACCTCCACAGCTTATCTTATTATCGATGCCTTTCGAGATAACTTTTTTGACTCTAAGCATGCAGGTTTAGCAGCAGCTTGCTACGAGGTAATAACAGGCTCAAAAGATTAAAATTTTTAGTTCAAAAAGAATAGGATACTCAACGATAATATAGTATAAGGAGACCAGTAAAATGTCAACTAAATTAGAAAAGAATCTTGCTAAAGAAGGCCTACTCCACTTTGACTTTTTTGATATCGATATAAATAGGCTTGATGTGGAATGGATAAACCAACCTAAGCTTTTCTTCAAATATGCCTCTGAACTGGCAGATGGAAGACGAAGGTTTGAGGGGGTGAAAGCAGAGTTAGACGTAACAAGAGCAGAAGTAGATACCACTATTAGGGAGAACCCGGCCAAATATGACCTTGAAAAAACAACGGAAACCCTCATAGCCAACACAGTCATCCAACAACCAAGGTACCAAAAGGCATTGAAAACCTTTAGAATCAAAAAGCACAGGGTGGACATATTACAAGCCGCGGTCACAGCTTTGGAACATCGTAAGAGTGCTTTGGAACGATTGGTGAGTCTACATGGGCAAAACTATTTTGCTACACCAAAAGCTACAGACGATGTTTCAAAGGAAACGGTAGATGACATTAAGAACCTTGGGAGGAAACATCGCAGACAAGAAGGCAAACAAAGGAAGGGTAAAAAGGTAAAGAAATGAGAGAGCTTCTTATAGGTTTGCTTATTGTTTGCATATTGCCTTTTCTATTCTACTTCTGCGTGAAGTTTGGTACCGTTGCTTTTTACAAAGCTAAGCAATATATAGAAGAAGAAAAAAAAGAACGGTGATACAGAAGAACAATGACAATTTTTTAGATGAAGGAGATTCAGATGTCCAAAAGAAGGAAGAACAAGAAAAGAAGAAGTGTTGGAGCGAGCACAAGAAAACGGAGGGAGGAAGCTGCTCACGGTGATGGTCCTTCCTTCCTCGAGATGCCAGAAGGAATGACAGCCGTTGCCTTGAAGTCTACCAAGACTACAAGAGTAGACATCATTCCTTACGATGTGGGAAAAGGAAACCCAAAAGCAGACAAGGGTGAGCTGTATTGGGAAAGAACCTTTTGGATTCACAGGAACATTGGGCCTAATCAAGATTGGGTTATATGCCCGGCTCGTACTCTGAAGAAACCCTGTCCCATCTGTGAGTTTATTTCCAAGCTTCAGAAAGACCCCGAAGCAGACGAAGCCACCATCAAGGCTCTCCGGCCAAGTAAGAGAATGATTATGAACGTCATCGACAAGTCTGACGAGGAGCAAAAGGTACAGCTATGGGAAATAAGCCATGCTTACCTTGGCAAAGCTATGGATGAGGCTTTGGAGAGTAGCTACGAAGACGAAGACGACAACATGGATTGCTTCTGTGACCCCGAAGACGGCCATTATCTCAAATTGGTGGTTGAAGACGGCTGGCAAGGCAAAGGCTACTCGGTAGAGCGAGTGGACTTCAAACCAAGGAAAGAAGACCTTGATGATGAAACCTTAGAGGCCGCTGCTTGTCTGGATGACCTTTTGCTTATCAAGACCTATAAGGAGTTAAAGAAACTGCTCCTGGAAGACGAAGACGAAGACGACGAGGAAGACGACGAAGATGAGCCAAAGGCCAAGAAGTCAAAGAAGTCCAAAAAGTCGAAGAAGAAAAAAGATGAAGAGGAAGACGACGACGAGGAAGACGACGGCGACGATGGCTTTGAAGACGACGACTTTGACGACGAAGACGACAACGAAGACAACGATGATGAGGAAGACGACGACGAGGAAGACGACGATGATGAAGAGGAAGATGAAAAACCCAAGAAGAAAAAGGGTGAAAAGAAATCCTCAAAGAAGTCTTCCAAGAAAGCATCAAAGAAGACTTCCAAAAAATCAAAGAAGTCAAAAAAAAATGTCCAAAGAGGAAAGGAACGTTCGGAAAGACGACGGACAGGATAAAAGGCTGCTGTGATTGCCCCATATGGGATGACTGCGATGAGGCTAAGCACGGAGGCTGACTAAGCAGGGGGCAGGGCAAAGGAATTTGTTCTGCCCCTTATTAAGAAAGGGATAGCAATAATAATGATAGTAATTGATTTAGTATGCCCAGTGTGTAAAAAACCTTTATCTATTATGCTTGCAGAAGATGATAATTTGAAAAGGTTAGGGTGTAGACATTGTGTCGCCCATCCTGTCGTAGTCCATTCAGACTTTAATAGGGTAATAGAAAAATATATAGAGCTTCGAGAACAAGGCAAAATATGAAAACAAATGACATCAAAAACAAATTAAGAAAGAGGAAAAGGAAAAGGAAACTAACCACCAAAGATTTTGTTGGTACAGGTAGCACACTTTTGAACTTGGCCTGTACAGGCAAACCTAATCGTGGTTTTGCCAAGGGTAAGTATTATTTCATCGTAGGGGATTCTATCAGCGGTAAGACATTCTTATCTCTCACTTGTTTGGCTGAAGCCAGTATCAATCCAAACTTTGACAACCACAGATTCATTTATGACAACAGTGAGGGAGGGGCATTGATGGATGTCAAAAAGTTCTTTGGTAAAAAAGTATTCCAAAGAATGGAACCACCCAGTTGGGATAATGATAGAGGTTCTATATACTCCTCTACCATTGAAGAATTTTATTATCATATAGACGATGCTTTTAGATACGGAAAACCTTTTGTCTACATATTAGATTCAATGGACAGTTTGAGTAGTCGAGCAGAGGGTGACAAGTTTGATGAACAAAAAAGAGCATATCGCAAAGGGAAGACCTCTGCAGGCAGTTTCACAGATGGAAAAGCAAAGACGAACTCTCAAAACCTTCGTAAGGTAATATCTACTCTCAAAAGGGAACAGCAATCTATTCTTATTATCATAAACCAAACCAGAGACAACATAGGATTTGGTTTTGAAAAGAAGTCTCGGTCTGGTGGACATGCTTTACGTTTCTATGCTACGATAGAGATGTGGTCTTCAGTTATAGGTAAGATAGTAAAAACCGTCCATGGTAAGAAAAGACAATTAGGAGTCAACTGTAAGATACAAATCAAAAAGAACAGATTTACAGGTAAAGAACGTCATATCAAAATACCTATCTATCATAGTTTTGGAATAGACGATATAGGCAGTTGCATTGATTACTTGGTAGAAGAAGACCACTGGGAACAAACAAAGAAGGGTAAAATTACAGCAACCGAGTTTGACTTTGAAGGCAGTAGAGAAAAACTTATAATGTATATAGAAGAAAATGAGTATGAACATGACCTAAGAGATATTGTAGGCGACGTTTGGAATGAAATAGAAGAAGCTTGCACTGTAAAAAGGAAAAGGAGATACTAATGAATGAGGAAAAACAAATCGCTCAAGCAATAATAGATGCTCAAAAAATGAGGGAGGATAGTTATATCAAGAAAACCAGGACATATAAACAAGATATAGAATCTTGCCTTATAATAACCTGCAAAAAGAACGACGTATCTCCAAATCTTTGGAGCTTACTTACTTTGGCAATGCATTGGTGGAATGACATCCAGCTTTGGGCAGAAGATATTTTAGCTGGAAGAGATATTAGTATGGAAGACTCACCTTGCTGTGATGCTTCTAATAAAGATAAATGTGACCGAGACTGGTTCAACTTTATTCCCTTTGAGAAGGCCTAATGAGTATAAAATGGCTCGTATTAGATTGCAATTACCTATGCCATAGAGCCAAGCATGTCTTTGGAGGCTTGGGATATGGTGACACTCCCACAGGAGTCATTTATGGATTCCTTAAAACCATACCTGCCTTCCAAGAACGTTTTGATACCAAGTATATAATCTTTTGCTGGGATTCTAAGACAAACCTGAGAGAAGAAATTCTTCCAACATATAAGCAGAAGAGAAAAAACAAGGTCCAAGAATGGACTGAAGAGGAATTGAAGTTTGAAAACGCTTTTAGAATCCAAATGAAAAGACTTCGCAGGGTCTATCTGAAAAAGATAGGATATAGAAATGTGTTTTGTCAGAAGGGGTATGAGAGTGACGACATTATTGCTTCTATATGTATCAACTTGCCTATGAAAGATGAAGCAATAATCATTTCCTCAGACAAAGACCTGTACCAACTGATACGTCATAATGTTTCTTTCCACAATCCACAAAAAGCCAAGACAATAACCCTACAAGGATTCATGAAGACATATGGTATTATACCTGAACAGTGGGCAGTGGTCAAGTGCTTGGCTGGTTGCGATACAGACGAAGTGCCTGGTATAAAAGGGATAGGAGAGAAGACAGTTCTAAAGTACCTAAAGGGAGACTTGAAACAAACAACAAAAGCATTTCGAAAGATTAAAAGATTGAGAACTAAATACATAAAGAAGAACTATCCGTTGGTAGTCCTACCATTTGCTAATACCAAAAACTTTAGGTTGAAGGAAGACAGGCTATCAAGAAAGGGTTGGATAGAAGTCACTAACTCATTGGGAATGAAATCTATTAGAGACCGAGGTCCAAAATGACATCAACTCAAAGAACCTTACGTGAGCTAAGGCACAATGGTAGAGTATGTGCTATAGTAGAAAAGTGGAACCCGCATGTGGGAGCTCATGGCATACGACAAGACTTGTTTGGAATTATAGATATCTTAGCTTTAGACCCTCAAAGAGGTGTGGTGGGTGTTCAATGCTGCATAGGTGCTATGAAATCTCATATTGTTAAAATTACAGAGACCTTAGCACAAGAGACAACAGACTGGTTAAAAACTCCTGGAACGAGCTTAGAGATATGGTCTTGGAGAAAAGTAAAAAAGAAACGAGGAGGCAAGGCTATAGTATGGAGGCCGAAGATAAAAGAAATAACTTTGGATGATATAGAATGAAAAAGTCAGAAGCCATTCGGGTGTACAGACTAATAGACCAGTGGACAATAGCTGAATTGAAAGCTCGTCTTGGTACGTTCGAAGATTTAGAATATATTGACTACTACATGCTAATGATTAAAAAGAGAGATGAATTAAGAAAGCTTTTGTACGGTACCTCCAACTTGGCAGAGTTGGCTGAACATTTTAGAATAATCAAAAGAAAATTAAAGAGAAAGAAAAAGAAAAAGAAAAGAAGGCTTTTATGAAACTTGAAATGCTAAGCAAAGAAGAAGTCGAGGAAAGAAAATACGAAGAGAAGGCTGGAATGATAAACATATATGCCTGTCCAGCCTGTCGTAAGATTGTCGTGTATGTGTATGCCGATAGCGGCACCACTCCTATTAGCATCACCTGTGACGGGTGCGGTGGTGAGTCCTTCTCCCAAATCGCAGTCACAAGGCAACCGAGTCGGTATTGGTATAGACCTAAAAGTTTGAAAGAACTTGAGGCTATTGTTGATGAAGCTTTTGAGGCAGTCAAAGACGATTATGAGAATATAGAAGAAAAGGGAGCTGAGATAAAAGCAATCATTCTTCACAATTTTATAGAACACTTCAATAGTGGTGGACTCTTTTCGAAAGGAATAGCATGAAAAATTGGAAGTCAACTTTTGTGATACTGGTCTGCTTTCTTTGTTTCCTATTTGTTGTTATCAATCCTATTGTAAGGTACACACTGAAGCAGCTCAATCAGCTTAAACCTCTTACGTCCTATACGGTTTATAGTTATACTCAAGATGACCAAGTGTATAAGGTCACTGCTTATTGTGCTTGTGTAAAGTGCTGTGGTTTACACGCAGACAGAGTCACTGCAAGTGGTTATAGAATACAACCCGGAGATAAGTTTTGTGCCACCAATGCCGCTGACTTTGATTTCCTCACGGTACTTATCATCCCTAAATATGGAATTGCTCCTGTGTTAGACCGAGGAGGGGCTATCAAAGAAAATTGTATTGACGTCTACTTCGATGACCACGACGAAGCATTAAAATGGGGTACCAAGTATTTGAAAGTGAAGGTGGTAAAATGAAAAAGAGAACAAAAGCATGGCTCATACTTATCTGCTTAGGCTGGTTTGGAATTCTTATCTGGATATTCAGGGGGATTTGGCGATGGTTAATCTCAAATGTGGAGTCCATTGAAAGGACAATACTAAATGATTGAACGACTACAAGGAAAGAATGTTGGGGTTCATAAGAAGCTGGACCTAACCTTCAGTCCCCGTGTCAACTCTATTATCGGTAGAAACTTTGCCGGTAAAAGCACGATTATCAGAATCATCAAATGGGTATCAAGGAACAGACCGGCAGGAGATGGGATTATCAACTGGGATTCCAAACAAGCTCGAGCAAGAATAACCACCTCCAATGGAGACAAGATAACTCGTACCAAAGGAAAAGGAGTCAATCTATATAAACTTAACAATGAAAAATATAAGGCCTTTGGAAGTGATGTGCCTAATGATATCAAAAAGGCATTAGGCCTTTCAGATATAAACTTCCAGGGACAGCACGACCCTCCTTTCTTGTTTTGTAAAACGGCAGGAGAGGTATCTCGCCAATTGAACTCCATTGTGAATTTAGATGCAATGGATAAGACCTTGTCTAATATAGGTTCTGCTTTACGCAAGTCTCAAACAACAGTAGAGATTACCAAGGACAGATTAGACGAAGCCTCCTCTCAATTAGAGGAGCTTGAATATATAAACCAAATGGATGAAGATTTACAAGCGGTGGAATATCTATATGAACAGTACACAACCAAAACAGTAGAACTGGATGCTTTACGAGAAACCCTTACTGGAGTACAATTACACCAAGGAGAGCTAAATATCGCAAGAGACAAGGTCTCAGACACTAAAGATTTACTGGTAAAAGGGCGGATATACAGTAAGATAGCAAAAAAGAGGGAGAACCTGTTAGAATCCATAAATAGGGTTAGGATAAGTAAGGAGGAAAGATGTCAAGCTCAAGCAGAACTAAAAGCCAGCAAGAAAGAATTAGAAGGAGTCGCAGGAACACGATGTCCTCTATGCGGAAAGAAAAGGTAGAAGCCATTCTTCTGTCAGACCTCCATTTGTCGTTCAAGGCTCCCAAATGGAGGTCTGTAGAGCCTTATTGGTTTGGGGCTATGAAAAGGCCTTTAGATGAGGTACGTTTGTTACAAAGTAAATACCAATGTCCTGTCATAGGAGCAGGTGATATTTTTAACCGTTGGTTTGCCAATGACTCAAAAGGTGCTCCTGAATTGATAAACTTTGCCTTAGAATTTTTACCTGATATGATTGCAATTCCAGGTCAGCACGATTTACCTCTGCACAATTACAACGACATCAAGAAAAGTGCCTATTGGACTTTGGTACAAGCTGGCAAGATTACGAATCTACTGCCATTCACCCACAAAGATTTTTCACTCACAATCAACAATATAATTCTTTATGGTTTCCCCTTTGGTTCCCCAATTCAACCGCTTGTGAGAAAAGCTAACACCTTAGGCAAAATCCACGTGGCGGTTGTTCATCAGTATGTTTGGATAGACGAACATAGTTTTCCAAAAGCTCTTAGAAAGGATAAGATAAAAGGTAAAAGAAAAGAGTGGAAGGGTTATGATGCTATCGTCTATGGAGATAACCACAAAGGTTTCGCAGTGAACTATAATGGACCTTTGTCTATAATAAACTGTGGAACATTGATGAGAAGGCGGTCTGATGAAGTTGACTACACACCCCAGGTAGGTCTATTACTCAGTTCTGGAAAGATAAAAACACACTACTTGGATATCACTGAGGACAAATACTTTGATATTCAAAGTGCCTCAGCCATAAAAGGAGCACCTGATATGAAAGCTTTCATTCAGGAACTCGAGAAGTTAGACGACACCGGCTTAGATTTTCCTGAGGCCGTAAAGCAGTATCTAAAAAAGCACAAAGTAAGAGAAGAAATCCAAGAGGTTATAATGAAGGCAATGGGACTATGAGCAAGCTAACAGAATACATACGATTGAAAAAGGTAGCTGAACAAGCTCAGCAAAAAGCCGATAGGACTCAAGGCTCTTATGATACAGAACAACAGCGCCTTAGAGATGACTTTGGTTGCTCTACCATAAAAGTAGCCGTAAAGAAAGAAAAGTTCTTGGCTGAGCAAGAACGAACGGCCAAGGCTAAATTTGAAAAAGCAGTTGAAGTGTTTGAGGATAAATGGCCTGATGAATCTGACGATGAGTAGAAAAAGAGTAGATTCTCTTCTCAAGGACTTGGACGCCGCTGAGCGGGACTTCAAAAAAGAGAAACGGAACTACAAACTCGCTAAAAGAGAATTGAAGACCATAAAAGAAGCCCAAACCATTACTCAACAGATAGCACAACTGATACAGCAACAGGCTCACGAAAGAATCGAAGGCGTTGTTAGCAAATGCTTGGAAGCCATATTTGGAAGTGAGTACGGCTTCAAAATAGACTTCCAACGCAAAAGAGGGAAAACAGAAGCCATCCTATTATTACTAAGGGAAGGACATGAAATAGAAGATGCTATGAATGCAGACAGCGGAGGAGTAGTTGAAATAGCAGCCTTTGCTTTAAGAATAGCTTGCATAGTCCTTTCCAAACCTAACATAGAACGAATACTTGTAATGGATGAGCCTTTTAGAAATTTAGATGTAGACAATAGGGAAAGTGTCAAGACATTATTAGTAGAAGTGGCGGAAGACTTCTTGTTTCAATTCATCATCGTAACCCACGAAGTCCCATTTCAAATTGGAAAGGTAATAGAGATATGAAACCTGTAAACCAAACAATAGTAGAGAAAGGTAGAGGCGACTGTATGAGAGCTGTCATTGCCTCTTTGTTTGAACTTGAATTACAACAGGTACCTCACTTCTTATTATTTGGTAGAAAATGGTTTCAAATCTACCATCATTTTCTTTGGAGCTTAGGTTATGAATGGAAAGGAACAGGATACCCCAAAGAGGACGAGCTAATTAAGCAGATAACTGTGAAGGGTTTTATATCAGCTTCCGTTCCTTCTAAAACACTTGGAGCAAGGATAATCCATAACGTCATAGTAAATTCTAAAGGCCTTGTCGTACACGACCCCAATCCAGCTAAGCATTGGCAAGATATTAACGTATTAGAAACAGGAGATTTACAAAGTTGGGATAATATAAAGAAAAGAAAGGTGGTAAAGTTGTAGCATGGATGACATCAGGAAAAGCCAAACCGCGTTTTCAAGAGCTGTTTATAATCTCACAAGAAAAGAAGCAGGTTGCCCTCCTGTTATTGCTTGCAGATTAAGTCCTGCCCATTGGGGTTGGTATGTTGAAATGAAAGACGGTTCATGTTCTATAGAAGGATGTCAGGCCGCAGATGTTTGGGAAGCAAAATGCAAATGTATAGCACGTTGGGTAGAAATGCAAAAAAATAAAGTAGAAGAATAACAAATGAGCTACAAAGATGACGTTGAAAAGAAGAGGGCTTTCCTACGAGCCCAGAACGCAGAAATCTACCCACACCGAAAACTGGTCAAAGTAACTTGTGCGGGATGTGGGAGAGTAATAAGTATTATGCATGCTTACAAATGCTTCTTTTGTCGGCTTTGGTTTTGCTGGACTTGTTCTGGAGTGCACTTCAAGAAATCTGAAATACGGTGAAAGGTAAAAAGGAAGTGCCCTGGCGTTTTAAGCCGGCAAAAGCTTTTTGGAAAGGACCCAGGGACACTTCCTTCATATTCACTTTGTTAGTTTCGTCCTCAACTTCCCCTGCTTCCTGATTTGCCTTGAGGCTTGATAATGTACAATGATGGGATGTTTAATGTGTTCCATCAAATCAAAGATGGCACAATACTCTCCAGGCAAATTGTAAAACTTACCTTCTAATATCCTTTCCAAAGATTTTTGGTCCCAGATATACGGACGAAGTTTACATTCTCGAGCCCACCTATCTACCAAATCAAGTACCTTTTTAGTGTTCTTTAGAAAAATGGTTCCACTTAATACTTCAAAGCCTTGGACATTATTTCTCTTATGATAGCTACGGTCAAAGTGATGTACCCCTACTTCACAGTCCAATTGCTCAAACAAATCAGGGTAACCAAAGAACGCAGTATCAACATCTACATAGACAATGTTCTTGGTTGGAAACTTCTTCATCATTCTTTTTAAGAACGTAGGTTTGTAGCCTGTGTTCCTATACCAATGTCCCAAGCAATCAATACCCTCCACGTGGTAGGGTATGTTAAACCTTACCAAGGACTCTATAAAGGTTTTAGCCAAGTCCTCGTAGGCTGTATCCAATGTATAGTAACCAACCACAATAAAATTACTCATCTTTGCTACTCACTTTCTTCACGAGAAATCATCTGGATAAGCTTTCAGTAATGAAACAGCTAAATTGTTTTCATGTTTTTCCGTTTGCTTGTGCTTGATGGCTTGAGTGATACTACAAACCGGACACATTTCAATACCTAACGATGCATAATAATCATAGAACTTAAAGTCATTACCATAGACATTGTTGGATAACTTAATCCAACAAGAAGGTATCCCATAGGCATTAGCTACAATCAAGCCGTGCAAGGAACTGGATAAAATTATTTCACAAGATAGAACAGAATCAATTACCTCTTCTACTGACTTTTGAACGTCAATAATCAACCAACTCTTATCTTGTCTTAAAGCTTTATTATCTTTATCTACATAATGAGGAATGATTCCAACTTTGTATTTTTTTGTAGTATTAGGATGATAAAATTTTGGTAGAAGAATACCTGGGTCACCATAAACTTTTGGACAAGGAATCCCTAATGCGTCTAAATTCCTTTTGGTCAAAGGCCCTCTAACCGCACAGATTTTCCTAACCACGATTGGATTTGTTTGTTCTTCTATAAAACCAGAACCCCAAACAACAGATTGCTTATTAGCTGACTGTAAGATACTTCCAGCGGCAAACAAACAACTCTCACTAAAAGGAGGGTTATTTGTTTGTATAGGTCTTTGCCCACTAATCTTCTTAATAAGGTACGGTGTTATCCTATCTCCAAAATTAGAAACACAACTCCACCAATAAGCATAAATAGTTTTCATTCAACTTCCCGTCCAAGCATATCTAATTTTATTTCATTGTAAGGAATGTATCCTCTCTCAGTAGAATTTAGGAGAAGACCTTTGTGCTTTCCGGTGGGGACTCCTACCCCACCACTGTCAACTTTTTTCCCCCCTCCTCCAGTAGTGACATATCCATCATCCTGCATCTTTATATATTTCTCGCTATCTAACGTATCAAAAATGCGACCATTTATTCCATTAAGGCCAAGTCTACAACAACGCTTAGAATAGTCAGTGTGTCCATTTCCCCAGACCCCAAAATTATACATATCAAAGTAACCGACTTCTTTAATCACTCTCGGTGAGAATGTCCAAAAACAACCGAAGCTACTAAAAATTACGACTTCCGATTGCAATCGTTTAACAGATAATTTTATTTTTGGTAGGACACAACTCCCTCTGGAATGCTTCCCCGCCCATTCCGAATTGAAGTAGCATAAGTAATCAAAAGAGGATAATTGGATAGATTTGATGTATTGGTTATCCCATCCTTTTTGTATGAAAAAAATATCATCCTCAGCCATAAATCCATAATCAAATTCCTCTTCAGAAGCTATTTTCAAAATTCTATTTACAAGGTAGTGGGGCCCTCTACGGTGGGTCTGTATCAAGGAAACTTTGTAACCGAGTCCCCGCAACATCGTTACATAGGAAGAGGTATAATCACGAGTGGGAAAATCATCCGCGATTATGATATGCCAATCATGCTCAGCATCCATCGTTTCGATTAGAGTTGATACATGGTGTTCAAAATAGGCCTTCCTATCGCACGTGATGATTCCGTAAACTAATTTCATAGCAATTCCTTTAACTGATATAATAAGTGGTCTACCCTACTTAAAATACTATGCTCTTTTTTACACCTCTTCAAAGCATTTTCTCCTATATACTTATATCGCTCTTCTACCAGCAAATCAAATAAAACCTTTTTCAAACTTTCGTAATGAGTATAGGTCTTAATTTCATAGTCTTCTCTGAAGAAAGAAAAAACTTCACCCCGTTGTTTGGTTACTACCGAAACGCCACAAGCCGAATACTCAAACATTCTATGGGACAAAGGCAAAGAATCTTCTTGAATGTCCAAACCTATTTTGGAAGAATTGACAGCATTCAAAAAAGCCTGTCCTTCTATATGAGATTTATTCTTAGAATGGGCAGGCCAATTGTTTCCAAAAGCCCATACATCAAACCCATCACTCCTCAGTCGGTCAACTATTTCTATTCTTTCTTTAGGATTTTTGAACTTGCTATGAACAGCACAACCCATTACCGTTATATCAAATGTCTTTGGTATATCTAATTTTTTATGAAATCTAAAATCGCATCCGACTGGATTGTAAACCACAGGCAAATTTGTTTTGTATTGTTGAAAAACTCCAAGGCTATTAGTAACGTAAACGTCGCAGGTACGAAGACGAGCTTGGTCAAACATACAAGGGTCAGAAAATCCAAAAGCAATAACAGGAACTTCAATCTTTTCTTTTAACTCTTGAGAGAGAATCAAATTGCTACTGGCCAACCAAATTAGAGTAGGCCTTTCCTGTTCCACGTGCATCAATACTTTGTCAAGCAAAGACCCGTCTTTCCAAACCATCTGAATCCCTCTATTTTTAATCTCCTCAAAAATAGACCTTTTGGAGCCCATTACATTATAGGCATATCTATCGGAATAGTATAAAATCTTCATCCTGTATTCAGCTTTCCTATATCTTCTAAATAATTTTTGAACATGAGAGACTCTTCATTAACCTCTTTCATATCTCTGCCCTTCAACCTAATAATATCCTTCAAAGGCCTGGCTCCATGAGAATTATAAAAATAGAAATTGTAATCGTCAAGATTGTGATTCAAAATCTCTATTCCGTATTTGTCCGGATGATACCAAATATCACTTCCAGGCATTGGCATGAACACGGTGCATGCTGCTATATTGTAGGGCACTCTCTTTAACCATTTGATATTGATAGGTACGGTCTTTGCTGTCTGGCCTGGAGTCCTAATCATAAACAAAGCTCTGGCCATAAGCCCAGCCTTATCCGCCATTTCCAAACCCCTAACATTCTCCGCTGCTGTTACCCCTTTATTCAATCTCTTTAAGACTGAATCGTCAAAACTTTCTACCCCAAAAGACACCTCTCTGCATCCTCCATCATATAACAACTTAGCAGTTTCATAATCAAAAAACTTCGTTCTTGCAGATATCCTCCACACCATATCCAAGGAGGACATCATCTCGCACATAGCCACCATCCTTCGTTTATTAGTAGTGAATTGGTCATCAGAAATTCGAAATTGCCTAATCTTATAGCGACTCATTATTTGAAGTATCTCATGGCGGACACTTTCCACACTTCTAAATCTAACCTTTCCTCCACCAAATTCTGTAAGCTTTGGGTTTGCACAAAAAGCACATCGGTGAGGACAACCCCGTGATGTCAACAGTACCGTGCTACCCCCCTCAAAATAATTCCTATTATACGCAAAAACATTACCGCCCAAATTATCTTTCAATAAGTGTCTCGCAGGTAAAGGAAGGGTATCCAAATCCAAAACAGGTTCTCCAACGTATATTTTATTCAAACAATTCCGTTCTAAATCATATACAATTTGCTTTATGACTAATTCACCTTCTCCCTTACATATAAAATCGATAACATTTCCATCAACAAACTCATCAGTAATTGCTCCGGGGCCGCCAAGTCCAATTCGAGAACTTGGGTATTTCTCTTTAATCAAATAAGCAAACCTATTGGCCTGCAATAATTCTACACTGGTAGCTGTTATTCCATACAAATCTGCTTTTGGTAAATCCTCGATTGCTTGATGGGTAAGAAAAGTAGAATAATTCTTAACAAGTACATCCATCCCATCCCGCTCCAACAGAGAAGCTAAATATAAAAGCCCCAGCGGTATTTGAGAATCGGGTTGCTTCAAATAAGGATGAGGAAGATATATCAAAACTATCTTCATACTCTAATCTCCTGCAATGGTAATTTCCTTGGGCCGCCTTCACATACAAATAATACCCTGCTCAAATCCATCTCTGTTTTGTATTTCTTGTACCAACTGTAATAATTAAACAAAACATTATTTCCCTGTATGTTCAATCCTGCTTTCTGAATCAAGATACTACCAACGGACATATCATGACGATGCCCCAAAACTTTAGGATTGGCAGACACTTCCTTTTCCTTATTTCTCCACGCCCCTCTAAAACAAGAACCACCCTTAGCATATTGAAAGAATTTATCAAAAAAAGTTTTAACTTTTTGATTGGTCAAATCCAATCCAATAAACCCTCCGGCAAACAATACTATTTTGAACGCTTCTTCTCTCGTCACACCCATCCTTTTCAAACAGTCATCAGAAGTCCATTGCCCTAAAGGATATCCAGAATGTTGAACAAGCAATCCGTGCTCAGATATATCTTTTTCCAATCCGTCTAAATTTCTAATTGCCCAAAACGATGCGTCCACCCAAAGAATTTTATTGAATCCTCTTTTCTCAAGCTCCTTCAAAGCATACAACTTGAAGGCATAAGGAGTTTCCCTATGGGTAGGACAAACAAAATTGGTATCATCTAACAGCACAAGAGATTCTTTGAACCCTACCAAATCCAAGCTCTTTTGTAATCGCTCCTGACCGTGTGGATGCCAGGTATTTCTGGTAATATAATTTACAATGCACAAAGACATTCTCACCTCGTCAACAAAAGATTTTCAGCTGTATGATGTAGCAAACCAAACCCAAACGGTTTGACCAACTTTAATATGAACCCCAATTCGCTTTCAAATTCTACGCATAGCATTTTCGTTTGTTTCAATCTATCAAAAGGGAATTGTTTTAGAATACTCAAATTGGTTCCCTCGACATCCAAACTAATAAAATCAAAATCATATCCGATTATTTCAAGTAGATGGAACATAGTTTGAGAAGCAACTTTTATTTTCTTAAACCTACAACCGCCTTTTTCCTGCCATAATTGTACGTGACCTAAATCCACAGAGGAAACCAAGTCACCTCCACTGTCATAAAAATCCACCTCACCTGATGTATCGGTTATGGCCAACTCTAAACATTTCACATCAAGATTATCTTGGTAAAGACGTTGCAAAGCAGGAAAGACTGACGGAGAAGGTTCTACACAAACTCCACTCCATCCTTTCAAAGCCAAGGCATGAGTAGTGCTAAAGCACTTTCCATCATAAGCGCCTATGTCTAAAAACCTTCCTTTGGTCTCTCTAAAAAACTGTAAGATATATTTTTCCTCGTCTCGTTGTGAAAACATCCTTTGCCCTTTCCGAAGTCATTTAGGAAACCCTAACGATTTCCTTCTATCGTATGTGGCTTCATCGCCTTTGCCTAAAGCAGTGTTTCTTTTATAAACAGAATCTCCTTTCCCCCAACCTTTCCAATCATGCTTCACTATAACCTTTGGTATGTAAACAGCCTTTCCTATTTGATATACTACATCTGTGAATTCGTTGTCACAAAAGAAACTTTTATAATCTGGGTGATAGATATAACCAAAGTGGTCATACAACTTCTTACCCATAATAGATAGAGTAATTGTTCTATCCTTACCACAGTAATCATCGTTGAAGTGCAATGCTCCATCCAAATTAGGAAAATGTTCTTGCATGCGTTCTACTATAATAATATCAAAGCCAGAAACAATTGGAATCATATCATCCGAAACGAGAAAAAGAATATCAAAGTCCAGTCCATCCATATCAGCATTTATGGCTGCTATTTTACTTTCATGCTCTCCATAATAGTAGGAAAGGTTTTGCTTGCCTTCCATAAACCTTTGCATTCCAGGAGTGTTCATCTTCCAATCGTCTTTGTTCAACGAAACTATAAATTTATAATCATGCTCATCACTCAGCATCTCGTAGTATTTTTCCAACGTCTCTTCAAACCATTCGGGTCTTCCATATGTCGGATATTTGAATAAAAATTTCATAGTTACCCCGTCAGATAAAAATATATAGGGTCTGTAATGTAAACCTCTCTTTTCAATAGAGGAAAGAGCTTCATTGAGTATTCCTTATCCTCTCCTTTGTTTGTGTCTGGAAAGCCTACTTGTAGAGCAAGACTTCTCTTAACAGGTGACAAATGATTAGGACATCTAAAATACATACCACCTTCCTCAAACCACCTATCGTATCTTTTAGAATGTATAAACTTCCTTTTTCTACTCCTTCTTTGGGAGGTTATAGTTCCTTCTATGCCGCAGCAATCGGGTTTTGTTTTTAGGGCTTTCAATATCTTGGAAATGTAATCGACAGAGACCTTATCGTCGTCGTCTATAAAGGCTATATAATCTCCCCTGGCTTGTTTCAACAATAAGTTTCTTTTTGCTCCTATGCTTAAAGACCCTTCATCAATCTCTATTAGTATTTCTACATCATCTGTCCTCTGAGGGGTTAGTATCTTCAATAGCCGATTAAGAGTTTTGTGGCGTTGCTTAAGAGAGCAAATCAGTACAGAAAATTTCTTGGGGGTATCGTCTCTTCCTATGTGCATTGTAGAATGGAGAAAAGGTTGGTACGGTATAAGCCTGTTCAATCTACTAATCTTAGAGCACGATACAACTTCTATATTTGTCTTCTTGTTCAATGTAGCCAATGCCAATGCAAAATTATCATAGTATTGGTCAAGGGTAGCATCAGCAATCCTTTTCCCCTTGTATCTATCATGGTAATGAGATTGGGTTTTTTGTATGGTCATGTCAAATCCCAGTAGACAGATTTTTCTATAGCCTAAAAGAACAGCAAGTTGAAAAGCACAAAACCCACTATTGTAACCAGTCCTAAAATCATTGAAGGAGAAACCAATGCCTTCCACTCCGGCATTTCTTATAATCATATTAGGCTTAAACAAATCATAGACATAACCTGACTTGCCAATAAACCTTCCATCCTTCCACTTCATTGAACAATGATTTGGATTGGTAACCAAGACCCAAGTAGTATCCACTCCTTTGAAGTACCCCTCACAAAGTTTCTTGAAGATATTGCTATCGGCTGTTATGCAGTAGGTTGGAGAGGGGACATCCAAAGCTGCCATGTTGACTGCAATGGTGTCCCTACCTTTCAATCGACTAAAATCAAATCCGGTTAGACTCGACCCCCCACCTATTATATATATTTCACTGTTGCCGGTCATTCTTCTTGCCCTTTCCACAATTTTGTAACAACCGCCTTATCTCATCTTGCTGAGAATCAATCTTTTCCCTTAATTCTTTGTTCTCCTTCCTTAACTCCTCATTCTCTTTTGTCAAAGGACCCTCCATTAGTTTTCCCCATTAAACAATCCCTTCCTAAAGGATTACGAAATAGTAGCAGTATATTCTATCCACCAACTGATAACCCATAGTGGACCAGTACACTCTCCACCCCCTCCAAGATTAGCTGTTATTTTCAAAGTTACTATATCACCAGCACTTATAGGAAATCCACTCTCATCATAAGCAAGAATAGCAGAAACAAGATTAACCTTGTTTATTGCTTCATCCCCACCAGTCAAATTTAATATAGCTGGTTCTGTTGCCCCACTATCAGCATTAGTATCACCATCAGAGATAGGGCTCCTTCTTACATCAAAGGAAACATCATCCCCATCATCCTCAGCAATTTCATTCTGAACCATCATCTTCAGCACAAAATCACTAACACCATCCCAATCGGGAGGCACCACAAAATTTCTATTAGCATATATTCCATCTACAGTATATATTATCCCCCAAGCTCCTGTAATTATCGCTCCCGTAGCCGACCCATCACCAGGTGAAGTTGCTAAAGTAAGGTCTATAATCCTTGTTTCTGTTATACTCATTCTCAAATTTGGAATTATCAATATCTTCGTTGCAGTCTTTGCCACCCCTATCACTTGAGCTTTAGTAGGTTTGGTTTCTGTCAAAGCCCCTGCCGTTGAGGCAGACAAGTATAATAAAGCCCCTGGTGTCCAAGCCCAACCTCCATTCTCTATCCAACCAGAAACCCTTACCTTACCTTCCACCGCATTGTCTACATTATTAGGTAAGAGACCTATTGCGGGCATAGTTGCGTCAGCGTCAGCTTTGGCCAGTTTCATCTTGTCTGAACTATCAATGTAGATAACTTTGTATTGTCCAGCACTCAAATCCTCATCAGCAGTCAAAGTAATTTCATAACCAGCGTCAATAGAAGTCATCAACCCATTTTGCACCGCTCCCCAATTCCCACTCCCGCTATCAAGTAATGCAAGTTTCATTTCCTCTGTATAACTAATAGCCATAACTCACCTCAAATCCTATCAATTATTATTTGACTTTTTACTCTTGCCTGCAATGAAGTGGCAGGCGTAACTTTTATAACAGCAGGGTCTTTACTATCCAAATCAGCCACAAATTCCAGAGTCTCTTGTTCATCAGTAGCAGCAAGTCTTTTTTCTACAATGAATGTACCATCCTCTTCCTCTGCCCTTAATATAACTTGCTGTAAATCTGCATCTGCTATATATTCTCCAAACAAAGGATAATCGTTTGCTAACAAATCTTCTTCATCATCACCCCATACCCAAGGCACACCCAATTCATCATTGAAGGCAGATATGTTAAAACCAGTTTCTCTACTTGCCAAATACCAATCTATTGTGACATCACCCGAATAATCTGTAAATCCTTCTCTACCATTTATTCTTACAAGCGAAGCATTAGCTGGTCTACGAAACTCTCCTGTTATTTTATGGCTCACCGCTGTCACACCATCAAGTTCTTGTGAATCCTCTCCACTATATGAAAGCACTTTAAGATATAGAGTCTTGCCTATATCAGTAACGTCTATGGCAAAAGGAGCAGGAGAATCAAGTGAAACAAACTCATTCAAATCTGACGATGCGGAACCATGGGCGACTGGCTCTGTGTTTCCTACACCCCTTATCAATCCTGTTAATTTGAATTCATTAGTTGCACCAACCCTTGCCACAGTTTTATATGCAATAAGCTCATCTCCAACCATACATAGTTTTCCATAATTGAAAAACTCGTGGTCACTGGCTGAAGTGAGTACCCCATAAGGCCCTACATCAACATATAATTCGTCATCTGGTCTATAAACCGTAGCAGGATAGGCTGGCAGAGATTGAGACAGCCAACCAGTGGCATTGGCCTCTGTGTAAGAAGCTTGATGGACGTAATTACCTGTCAATTCCCAAGAACTATATATATGAAACGCAGGGTTGTCCATTGAAGTTTGGTTTTGAGGGATACAAACAATAGCCAAACCCCCAGCGGAAGATATCTCTAAAATTCTAACCTTAGGTTCAAGAAGGGTGCGGAGCACATCTTCAACATGGTCATCACTTGCACTATCAACATCAACAGGTAGATACAAAAAAGGCCTATCTTCTATAGAAGCTACTTGAAGCATTTCTTCAGAGCTCTCCGTAATAGATAAAATTCTCATTTTCTTATTAACTTGACCGCCATCATCTACCGTTCCAACATCTCCCGGTTCCAAGGCCATACTTTCATAACCAAGTGGCAAATCAAAAAAGTCTCTTCGATATAAAAGATGAAACAATTCTCGGTAAGCGATATCCTGAGCAAGAGATAGGGCCATTACACCGTTCATGTCCATCGTCTTTTCTCTTACTTCACCACTAATTAGCTGGTCAACTTCATCATTGGCCACAACCGTTCCTATATCATAATTTCTTGACCTATTGGTAAAGGTAACCCGCACACGGTTCACAGAATCTGCATAGTCTCTGGGCTTAACATTGACAAGAGGAGGTTTGCTTTTATCCTTTATAATTATATTGGAAGCGGTAACTGTAAACACCGTATCATCATCGTCCCACAACCCAAATTTTATCTTCCCTTCAGATGGAAATAAATATATCTTAGGATGAGACCTTATAAAATCTATCCAATCTACCAATGGCTTTTGGCTGCTTAACTCAAAAGAAAACAAAAGACCCAAGGTGGCACATCTATCTCTTACATATTCATAACTGCCTATATCAATAACATCAGCAGCAATAAGACCGGCGCCGTATCGAGTATTGGTAATTATATCTCTTATAGCACAAGCGGGATTCTCATCAGTCAAAGGTCCAGGATAAGGTAATTGTCTTAGATGGGCTCGTGATAATCCTTCTAAAATATACCAATCATTGTCATTGAAAGGAAAATCAAAATAAGTAGCTTGCTGTTTCATCTCAACAGTAGTTTTTGCAATAGCATTAGCATCCGCCAATAATGACGTATCAGAATCATAATAAGATTCAGTTGAGCCTGCACCTATACTATATTCACCTACACAAGCTCCTCCTGATATGGAAGCGGTTACGGGTCCGGAATTATAAAACCGATAGAGTGTTTGATACTCATAAAGAGAACCAAGGCAACCCCCTACTCTTTGAGTCCCGCTAATAGCTCCTGTATTATAACAATTACTCATACTTGTTCCATATCCCTTGTAACCCACTATACCTCCAACGTGCTGCTGCCCACTTATATTTCCATCGTTCCTACAAAACTGTAAAACACCATAAGATTTGGTGCCACATATGCCACCAATGGCATTATAAGGTGCGATAGTGGTAACCGTCGCCATATTTCTGCATCTCTCTATACGAGTAGAGCCAGCGGAGGATGTCCCAACAATACCTCCAACTCCATACTCATTACCCTTAATAGAGCCAGTAACAAAACACATATCTAAAGCTCCTGTACCACCACCACCACCACCACAAGCACCTACAATTCCTCCTACCCTTCCTCGACCTGTAATGTCACAATTTATCAACCAAGCTTTTATATATTTTGAGCTGTGGGTCATATTAGTATAACCAAAAAGACCTACATCGTCTTGAGCAGGTCTATTTATATAAAGGTCGTGGATATACCAACCATTGAAATCAAACTTACCATTGAAGGTTGGGAAGGGACTCCAACCTAACCCACCGTTCCAATTTCTGGTTTCAGAAGCATATATATTATTCACAAGACAAAAGTTACCATTGTATGGAGCCATATCTCGTAATTCTTCTAAAGTAGATATAGGAGTGAATCCTAAAATTGGGTCTGGATTTCCTTCTGAACAAACAGTCTTTCGTTCTACTTCAAAAGTAAAATTGGGAATCACTCCCGATTGCCCCAACTCATAGTTAGAGAAAAAGGCACAACAAAGATACCTATGGTCACTGTAGGTGTCCGCTGCATTGACACCCGTAACCAAATCTTTTAACCCTGCATTTATTCCATCCCCCTCGAACAAAGTAATAGACCCTAAATCCGCCAACTCGATATCGTCGAAGTCATATATCAATTTCTTGGCTTTCCAAATTCTCTTAACGGTCGCTCTACCTTCGCAAATCCCCAAAAGGAAACTTCGCCTATATTTTGTAACCTTTGTCTTGACCTTGATATTATTGGTTACGTTATAACTTATTTTTGGAGCTTTGGGCTTTCCCATATTTTATATTTCCTCAGTATATACCGTAGCATCACTCATCCAAACGATATTACCTGCAACCTTTCGAGTGCCAAATATAACCGGAACCGCTCCTCCCTTACTGGATTGTTGGATAGGGTAATTACCTACCCTTGGTACAGTCGCAGTAGCAATCGGAGCAAAATCAACACTACCCGACATTGAACCCCCGCCCGTTATAGCACTACCCAATAGACTTCCAAGAGCAAACCCTACCAAAGAACCAACGGTGGCCATCCCCACCATCCCACCTATCCACCCACCTAATCCCATACCTCCCAAACCAAAGAGAAGAGGAATAGCCATTGCACCTCTTCTAAATTTGTTTCTTCTACCCATCATATCTCCAAATCTCCTTTAGACGTTTTGCCCACTGTGAACCTTTCAATGCTCCCTTTTTACAACCCACTTCGGTGTAGCAATGAGCAAAAGTATGTCCACCTATATAAAAACCTGCATGACATTTATATTTACCAAACTTAAAAATAAGCACATCACCCAACTCTAATCGTAGACCATCTATAGGAATACTTTTGAAACCAGTCTTCTCAAGGCCTTCTGCAAGCAAGGTTTCAAACTCTCTGGTGTGGGAAGCCCAATCTCTTGGATAGTAAGGAACTGACCAAGGTTTATTTTCAAGAATAGAACTTACCACGCCAGTCAGAAACCCAACACAATCACAACCTCTTATTGAATTGCCCTGATGAGCATAAGGGACTTTAATAGCAGCCCACCGCCTTGCCTCTTCAGCAAAAGCTTCAGTTATACTATAAGAC
>SDBT01003155.1_pt1 | contig 28665 bp, 48 predicted proteins | sample 2277101 | NCBI WGS metagenome assembly SDBT01 (sample SAMN10404973, study PRJNA504765) | marine sediment metagenome | isolation source: marine sediment core GS10_PC15, 103 cmbsf | place: Arctic Ocean: Southern Knipovich Ridge | collected 2010 | reverse complement strand
GGCCGAGATTTTTATATTAAGGTTGCTGAGGCTTTCTTGAAGAAGTATAATATTGGTACATAGATATGCAGCTGCTCATGTTGGAGATCTTGTACAGGTATCTCAACCCAAGTCTCTACCTGCTCGTGAGGCTATTATAGAAGCATTTGTGGGGACGGCTGTAAAAGTTCGTTTTTGCGATGATGGACGTTCTCGTAAGTATATGCGGGCTAGCTTGGGTTTGAAGTCTTGTATTCATCCCTCAGTTTTTCTGAGTGATCTTCGAGAGTTTTAATGGCATCTTTAAGAGAGCTAGTTCATGTGTGTAATCGCGGATGTGGTAGACGAGCTGTTGTTGAACTGCTAACCGCGCGGAATATTCTTTACGGTAGATATTGCCGTCGATGTGGTAACGCAATGCTCAGGAAGATCGAGGCTGATGGCCTGTGATTAAACTGTGTAGGAAGAGAATAGATCTTATAGCCTTGCAGATACTTAGGGTTCTTCCTTATGAGGGAGGCCTTACAGGTTTTCAGATAGGTAAGGCTATTCAAGAGAGACGTGGAGGTAGGCTTCTTCCTTCGGTCGCTAGGATCTATAGGGCTGTTTATGGTTTAGAGGAGCGTAGATGTATAGAACATGGAGTTTCTACTACGACTGCTGATGGAGAGTCGCGAAAGACTTGGGTGCGAAGAAGTGTTAGATGAGTTTGAGTGGAAGTTAAGAGTCGCGATCTTTGCTGTTGTGATCGGTATTTTTATGCTTTCATGGGTTTTGTTTGGGACTAGCCAGTTCACCGACTGGCGTGCGTGGTTTCTTTTTATTGTGATAGGTATGACGTTTCAAATAGGATCGGTGTTGGGTGTTCGAGATTATAAAGCTAGGAAGTCATGCCAGTAGAGATCTTGGTGGGGTATCACTATCACTACTGCTTGAGAGCTGAGTGCGGTAAAGTATTGTTGTGTGACAGTGAGCCTTGTGAAGAGCCTGAGTATGTAGAGTGTGCTATCTGTTATTTGAAGTATAGTGCTCTTGAGATATCCTTGGAACTGTACGATCGAGGTTAGAGTAGATGAGTCTAACTAGTACCTCTCATGATTGGAGTTATTTCTACCGTCGTACATCTTGTTACACGTCTGTTAGATGTAGACAGTGTAGAAATTGTGGTTTGCTACAGAAGACGGGTACTACGGGTTGGGAGGATGATACGTAGGTGCCTCTTTATATTTTGGCTACTGGAACTACGTATGTTGATATCCTTCTATTGTCGTGAGCGATCTTAGATAATATGGTCGAAGTAGCTATCTGGGTGTCGATTGAAGTGTCCTGTGTAGTTGCTGTGTTTGTTCTTTCTTTATATTCGAGATTCAGATAGTCGAGTCTAGATGGGCCGCATATTTAGATTATCTATTAGACGACTTTATGCGGGTTGGCTTGGATTGGGATAGATTGGAGGAGTTAGTTGAGTCTCACAGAATTGATGATGAGAGAGCGTGAGCGGCGAATCAAACGTGCGGATAGAGATCGTAAAGCTCGTTCGTTTCTAGCCCTTCATCCAGAGATAAAGGGTGACCCTGATGCTGTGTTGGATGGAGAGTGGCCTGAAGATGTTTCTGAGGCCGCAGTTCGAACTCTCGCACGTTTTTACTTTCGGAAGCGTGTGATTCGAGATCTAGTCTCTCGTGGAGTGGTTGAAATAGGTGGCTAAGATTTATGTGGCTAGTTCTTGGAGTAATCCTATACAGCAGGTTGTAGTTCGAGTACTACAAGATGCTGGGCATAAGGTTTATGATTTTAGAGATCCCGAGCATGCGTTTCACTGGAAAGATATTTCATCTCACTTCCAGGAATGGACTTCTAGGGATGTTATAAAGATTATGGATTTTCCGGCTGTAGCGCGGGGATTCTTAAAAGATATAAGTGCTCTCTACGATGCTGATATAACAGTTCTAGTAGAACCTTGCGGAAGATCTGCTCATCTGGAGGCTGGATGGGTTGCGGGACAAGGTAAGACTCTTATTATTTTGCTAGATGAGAGCAAGGGTCAACCGGAGGTAATGTATGCTATGGCACATTACTTAGTTTTAGACTTCGATGAGCTTTTGGAAGCTGTTAGAGACTCGATTGAGAAAAGAAGGGTTTTGGCTCGTGGCTAGAAGACCTATTTTCGTTGTAGCTGCTACAATTGTTAAAGCTGGTAGGGTACTAGCCACTCAAAGGTCTGTTAAAGACGTTAATAGAGCAGCTGCAGGCTTGTGGGAGTTTCCCGGTGGTAAAGTTGAGTTTGGGGAGGCTCCTGAAGAGGCTCTTTTTAGAGAGATTTATGAAGAGCTTGGCGTTGAGATAAAAGTTCTTAAACTGTTACCTCATGTTCTGAGCAATGTATATTCCACTGAGCTGCATGTTATAGTTGTGTGTTATCAGTGTGAGGTGTGCGATCCTGGATCTTGGTTAGTTCTTTCGAGTTCCGTTTCTAATTATCTTTGGCTTTCTAGAGACGAGGCTTTAACGTTTCAACCTGTTTTACCCGGTTTTACTCGCTTTGTTGAGTTGGTAGATTTTAATGGCTAGATGGCGAAGACCTACTATCAGTCAGTTTAATGCTCGGGTACGAGTTTATAAACAGTGGATATCTGACGACATTGCAGAGTTTATGGCATGGCAATATCCTCTTAGAAGTAAGCTTACGAGACGAGCTGTGCGTCTGATGAAGAAGAAGGTTCTCGATTATATGGTTGAAAATGACGAGACGGATAAGGAAGAAGCTCGTATGGAAGTTTCGATTCAACTTATTGTTGACGTTACTTCTGGACAAGAAGAAGATTGGGCTCTTCGGTCTATCGTATCTCCGTGAGTGCTGCTAGTGACTAGTTTATGAGTACTCCTCACAACGTTACTGAGCTTTGTTATTCTCACGGATGTCCAGATCATCAAGAGATTCCACTACCTATCGAGCTTTTGAGATGGTGGATTGATGCTGCTGAGGGCAGTTCTGATATGGGTAGTTTTTCTAGCTTGATTGCTATGACTAAGAGATATTTCGAGAATCAAGATATTGAGACTGTGATTGAGAGAGTTCGGGAGAAGAGTGGAAGTCTTGACTTAAGACCTATCAAGTCTCAAACTCTTTTGGAATCTCACTTAAATAGAAGGGAAGAGAATGAATAAGATTGAAAAAGGGAAGATTGTAATCTTTTATCGTTCGCATGATTTTGATAAGTTCGAGGTTGAGACTGTACTAGACTCCGGTGAAGTAGAAGAGTTTCTAGAGAATAAAACTATGGCTAAGTGGTATGGGGGTCAAATCTTAGTCCTAGAGGTAGTTGACGTGATTGATCGAGAGGAGCAGGATTCTGCTGAAGCTCAGCAGGAGGCGTACTCTAAGATATTGGAAGACCTAGGTAAAGTGGTTGAGTATAGACCTCTGAATAGTAGGGAAGAGGCTTATAAGATAGAGATCTGCAAGTTTTTGAATGGTGAGAGAAATGAGCCTCCGACACGCGTTCTGGTATAAGTTGCGCCAGTTTATGAGTCGAAACGCCGGGCGACTAGTTGCGTTTACGTTCCTTGTTTTAATGCTAGCACTTGTTGTTGGGACGTATTCTTACATTACTGTTACAGTGTCTCGAGATATTGAGGCTATGTTTGAAGCCTCTAACAGAGATATCGAGGCGGTATTTGAAAGGACTAGCAGAGATATCGAGATGAGGTTCGATGAAGCTCGTGAAGAAATAAGCCAAATGGGAAGAGTTAGATAAGGGTTGTTTCTGATGGCGGGTAAGGAAACAATGGACAACTTTGGAGCTTACGTCACTTTTGTCATGTTTCTTCCTATACCCCTCTCGATTATATTGACAGAGCTAGGCGTAATTTCTACAGTTGTTATGGCGGTAGTTATTTTAATGTCTTCGATCTCAATTCCTTTTTATGTATACGTCTGGAAGAAGGCTTACTAGGGAGTTAAAATGCCTGCTCATCGAGATACTAGGGGAGAGGTTATACATAGAGCGTGTGTTGTCTGTGATATTCTTTTAGTAGCCGCGAAGAAAGTGTCAGAGAAACCTGACGGCTTTAATCATGGTCGAGCCGAGCTTCGTGCTGCTATAGTAGTAGCTGAGAAAGAGTCATAGGATGGATGTAAAGCCTTTTATCTTTGCTAATGATGCTAATGATAGAGTGGTCTATCTTAGTGGTCCTCACGGCGTTGGAAAGTCTACTCTTGTAGAGGGTCTAAAGCAACAAGATTCAGGAATTGATGTTGTTGAACAGGTTGCTCATATGGAGTCCCTTGAAGAGCAGATGAGTAGGCAAATATGGAGAATAGGTTTACATGTTATTGAACATCGGGAGAATTTAATTGCAGCTTCTGATAGAAATGATGTAACTATTCTTGGAGATCGATGTGCATTAGATGATTTAGCTTATACTATGGCTTTTATGCAGCTTGGATGGCTTGATAAAAAGGAGTTGTCTAATGTCCGTAAGATGGAGTCCTTAGTATACAAGCTTTCCAGTACGCCATTTCCTAAGAGATTTGTAATCATCCTTCCTCCTTTAGATTGGAATATTGCACGAATTGAAGGTAGATGGAAAGAGGGAGAGGAAGTGAAGTGGCAAGAGCGTGATTATACTTATTTGACGGTAGTTCGTCAGCAGTTTGAAGAGATTGCTAAACCTTTAGTCAAAAAGAATCGAGCGGTAGTTATACGAGCTACTGATTCTAGTACAAGAGTACGTCAAGTATCTTCATGGATAAAGGGAGATATCCTTCAACGTGGAAATGTATTTGTCGAGCGCCAGAAAGATCGGGTAAAACACTGTGCGAGTGCTGCTAGCGACTAAGAGATAAGTATTTGACGAACGTTTTACTTAATGCGGATAACGAGATAGAACCTGAAAGGTTTCCACCCTCAGTGATATCTCCTCATTGGCATAGATCTCCACGAGATTTAGAGCCTGTTGCGATTACTTTACATAAGGGTGGAGCGTTTGATGAGTCAGGTGACTCTATAGACCATTTATTTGAGTATGTTCTTAAACATAGAAATGTATATTTGACTGTTCCTGATAGGGGAGAGTTTGATAGTATATTTCGAAGTTTGGGGCCTAATAGACTTAGATGGCTGGCGTTGACTGGGGAGGTCACTTTCGGTGATTATATACTTAGAGTGTATGGAAGAGATGGATGGCTTAGTATCCGGAAAGGGAATAATTGGGGTAGCTTAAGTAATGCGGTTAGGTTGTGTCCTTGGGCTAAAACTCCTAAAGAGGTTAGATTAGGAGTAGAGCTCGCTTCTATGTTGTTTGAGAGATATGGATTTCCTGGACTATCTTTTAGAACTCCAGGTCAAGCTATTCAAGAGATGTGTCTTAGTACCGTTAGGTGGCAAAGACTTCCTCCAGACCCTCATAGATGGCGTTTCTTACAAGCTTTTAAGGGTGCTAGGATGGAAGGGGTTGTTTTTGGTGTAAGTGAGGTATATGATTATGATATTAAGAGTGCGTATCCTTCATTTTGTGCCGAACTTCCTGCGACGAATAACATGGAATGGTTTGATACTCCGGATATCATTGAAGAAGCGTCGTACGCTGCTATCCTTTGTGATGTGGATATTCCTATTAAGTCTCTCAGACCTCCTATCGCGGTACGTGTCGGGGAGAGAAGTGTTTACTTCCCTGTGGGTATACTTCGGGGTATATGGCTTAGCAAGCCTGATATTGACCTTCTACTTGAGTTTCCTTCTCTCGGACGAATAATAAAGGTATATGAAGGTTCTTGGGGTGTTACTAAAGAGCCTGTGTATCCGTTTAAGCTTCTTATGCGTAGGTTGTATAGTCTACGTAATGAGCAAGAATTATTTGCCCAGTTTACTAAACTTTCCATGGCTGCTCTTTGGGGAAAATTTATATCTAGATATCAAGTGATTAAGGATCTTGATACTGGAGAATCTTGGACTCAGTCTTCACCATTATATAATCCTATATTTGCATCTCACGTGACATCTCAGATGCGAAGTAAGCTTTATCGAATGTCTATGGGTAAAGGTGTGGTTGGAGAGTTCGTAGATGGTGTTTCTGTTAAGAGACCTATGGAAACAGAAGATAAGTTTGGAGGTCTTGTAGAAAAAGGTCGCGGAACTATGTTGCTGCTTAGCGACCAGTATAAGGCCGCTAGTTGGAAAGAAGATGATGGTCTTTTCGATATTGCTCATTTTCAACGTGATGCTCGAGATTTAGAGATTCCAAGATCTTTTAAGCATACTTTAGCATCTTCATGGGAACGTGGAGGTCTTAAAGGGATGTCTTTCTTGTTGGGCAAATCCTACGACTTTACTGATAGACTTGCGATAGGATCGTCTACTAGGATGTTGTTAGAGAATGATCTTAAAGTAGGTCATCTGTTGGATGGGCATGTTTCTAGTGTACCAGTGCCTTTTGAGCATTTGAAAATGTTTAGGATAGTTCGTGGTTTGTGGCGACAAGCTAGTGCTACTTTCTCGGAGGTACAGTTGTGATCGAACTTAAGGGCAATATGTGGGATAAGAAGTTTGATACTTGGGTTAGATGTATTACCACTAATGGATCTGTGAGATCTGATGGCGAGTTGGTGATGGGGAGAGGTAATGCTTTCCAAGCTAAGATGAGGTACCCAGGCCTTGCGAGAGAGTTGGGTGCAACTGTCCGCGATTGTGGCAATGTAGTACATTATATTGTAAAGCATGGTTTGATAGCTTTTCCGGTTAAATATAAATGGGAAGAGAAGGCGAGTCTTTTTCTAATCGCAACAAGTCTCGTACAATTGTGCCAGTTGATTAGACAGACGGGTATTGTAGATGTTCTTCTTCCACGTCCTGGATGTGGTAATGGAGAACTTGATTGGGATGAAGACGTTAAGCCTTTGATTGAGCCGATTATTGATGCTCTTGCTCCTAAGATAGTTATAATCGCTAGATGAAGGTAAAGATTACTACTCTGTTAGTGGGGTTTATACCCTCTCTCAGGGAGTAGTTTTCGTATTTTCTGTTTTAGGATATCTACGTTTATTTCATAGTATACTTTTCTGGTCTTTATCGAGTTTGATTTTCTTTTATTTACATTACAAAGTTAAAGGAAAGATATGGTAGAGTATTACAATAGTCTTCCACCTTGGGTAGTACGTGTTTCAGTTGCAGTTATTGTAGCTATTCTCGTGGCTTTAGTATTCTTAATGGTATCTGCGATCAAGAGAATTAAGGGTAACGATATAGGATATCCGAGACACAAACGTCGAGTCTTTAGGGATCGGAAGCAGGTTGTAGTGAAGGAGCAGATGATGGAACTAGAGCAGCTAAAGGATAACGTTAAAGCGCGAATACTAGACGCTGAGAGAGTACTCAAGGATCTTAATGAGGATCTTAAAGCGATTGAAAGAACTTTGGGTATTCAGGGAGATCTTTCAGGTGTTTCTCTGGAAGATGAGGGAGATCTTGAGATTCCTGAAGAGAAGGCTTCTACAACGAAGTTGTCTCCTCCTAAGGTTGCACCCTTTGTGAGGTAAACAAGTGGACGAGCAAACAAAAAGCGCGCTGGTTGATTTTGCGAGCATGTTGAGTCAGAATCCTAGAGCTCGACTTGTCTCGTGGGTTAACAATATGCGAAGGTTTGATACGCCCGATACTCGTATTCTAGTATCTATGGTCGATAACGGTGTTCAGCTTCATCTACGTCAGCTGATAGCTAAGGCCTTTGATATCAATGGACGAGATGGTATTGTACACGCGGCGGAGGTGAAGGAGGATCTAACTGTAGCTGATCCTTTGGATGTAGATGTTGTTTCCCGAGAAGACATCTTAGCTTGCATGTACATGAATAGAGGTTGGATAGCTGAGACCTATTCACAACTACAGTTAGACTGGTTATGGGAGTTTTCGTGGGCTTACCGTCTCGGGGATCCAAAGCTTTTTAGTCGATCCTTAAAGGTCTATGCTAGGATTCGAGGGCCTAGGCTTGATAAAATAAACTTAAATATTTCATTCCAGTCGGTTCTTAATGCCTATCGTAAAAGAGTGATAGGTAAAGAACAAGAGAAACTCGGTAGAGCTATTTTGAGGGCCTCTAGAACTAGAGATCGTAAGGTCTTAGCTAAGTTAGGTCTTTCGGAGGAGCAAATAGAATGGTCGATAAACAGAGTATCCAATCTATCTCGGTAAATACCTGGCCGAGTCATGGAGATCCGGGTATTGGAAACCCTACGTGTCTTGTAGCGGAGACGCAGCGTTGCGGTTATCTCGGCTGCCGTATTTGTTATGAGTGTGGTCAGCATAGTTTGTGGTTTGGATGGAAATATGATGGAAAGTGGAACCAAACTAGATGATTCCGCCTCAAATATTTCCTGTATGGTTGGATAACCTGCTTTGGAGTCTCTTCTTTTTAGGAATCTTTACTCTTGGGTGGGTTGCTAACGATATGTGGCTCTTGTTTAGAATGTGGCAAGGAAAGAAATAAAAAGGGCTGATCCGGTATCCAGTTGATTGGTGTTCTGATGTTGTGTTATAATGATAAGGTATCGATCAAGATCTGAGAGGGTTTATTTTGGTAACCACCGCAGAACGAAATGCTTTAGAAAGAGCTAATCAGAGTTCGGTAGATGCTCCTACCGATAGTTCTCTTATAGACCTTGCAGAGTATGTTGATGTCTCTCCGTGGGTTGGAGACTATGCCGCTTTCAATATGATGATTTACGGAGAGCCTGGAGAAGGTAAGACACCTCTTCTAGCTTCTGTAGTTGATGTCCCTGAGATGTTGCCTGCGCTGCTAGTAGATATTGATGGGGGGACTCTTTCTGCGAGAGATAAAGACGATCTTCCTACTATACACCTTCCCCAATTAGCTTCTAGGTTGTTCAAGAACGATAAGATTGCCAGACCTTCTGAATGGCTGGCTTTAGAGACGATCTATGCATGGCTTCTCCTTGGTGAGCATCCTTATAAGACTGTAATGTTAGATGGCGGAACAGATCTTATGAGGTTTTGTGAACTGGAATGTATTCACTTCGGTGCAAAAAGGAAGATGGAAGAGCACGGTAAAGATCATGATCCTGAGTTGGCTGAGTTAGCTGATTATCGTAGGATTTATGAGAGAACGAAGCGTACGTATGTTCGTTTTCGAGATCTTATGACTAAAGAGGGAATCAAGATGAATTTCCTCGCTACTGCTCACGAAGATAGAGATAAAGACACTCTTGAGTTCAAACCTTTGTTTATAGGAAAGTCTGCGTCAATCATAATGGGGGTATTTGATATCTTAGCGAGAATGACGCATAATGAGGCAGGAGTTAAGTGTCTCGTGCCTTGTCTGGAAGGTAGAGTGAGAGGAAGAGATCGAAGTAATTCACTTGGTAGGCTTGTGGAAGAGCCCACCATGGAGAAGATCACTGTGCAGATCTTCGGAGGTGAACGTGGTAACAGTTAACCTGGCAGGTCAGGAACTTCGGGAATTCGGTGCAGTTCCCGCAGGGACCTATTCGTGCGCCCTTGACCGAGCAGAATTGCGAATGTCAGCGGCAAGACACCCCAGCATTCTGTGGATCTACAAGATCCTAGACGTCCTCAGTCTCAGAGACCCTGATGAGGAACCTGCAAAGCTGGTGGGTCGCACCATCATAGACGGTACCAGCCTTCAAGAGCAGTCGCTCTGGGCAGTGTTCCGTACTCTGACAGCTCTGGGAGCTGACCCTAAGAAGATCCAGGGTAAAGACGGAGTGAAGATGGACGAGGCGTTCGTCAACTCCTTCAAGGGTCAAGAGGTTCTGATGACCGTAATCGTACGCGAGTACGAAGGTCAGGATCAGAACCAGGTTGTGAGTCTAAAAGCTCCTACCGCCGGCGCTCTCACCTAGAGAACGTTTTTCTCTTTCTCTTGTTTTCTTCCACTTCATTCCAGGCAAGCCACGGCGCACTTAGCTAATGGGGTCGCCATGGAGTAGTAAGGCTGTGTGTGTCGTTTAGGATAGAGGGTATTGAAGGGAGATTGCCCCTTATCTTAGTGTACGAGGTCAAGTCTTTAGCTCCCAGATGCTGACCTCGTACACGAACAAAAAAGGTTATGATTTCAGGAACATTTTACACTTTAGGTGAGACGGCTGATATTCTTCACAAGAATAGACTCACAATTCGTCGATGGATAAGAGATGGTAAGATAGAGGCTATGAGGTGTGGAAACTTAGTGTTGATCCGAGAGAATGAAGTATTAAGATTGCAAGCTACTCAAGCTTTCTCGAATGAGTAATTGGCAAGAACGACCTAAGAAGCTCCCTTCTACTACGGTTAAACAGATCACGGGTCATGGAAACCTTTTTATAATAATCTCGTACCAAGAGCCTCGTGTACCTTTTGAGGTTTTTGTTTCGGGTCTTGGTAAGTCGGGGGAGTGCGCATATTCTCAGATGGAGGCTATTGGTAAAACCATTTCTATCGGATTGAGAAGTGGTGTAGATCCTAAGAGACTCATTGATTCGCTCATCAATATGCAGTGCCCGCATCCCATAATGGATCCTGAGAGACAGGTATTTATCCAAAGCCCTTATGATGCGATTGCAAGAGTTCTGAGGGACTTTATAGAAGGTAAGATAGACTCAAGTCAAGAACAGTTTTCAGAGGAAGAGGATAATGAAGGTTCAGTGGCCTGAGATAATTCGTCGATACTGCTACCTTGAGGGAGATTTTAAGGTTTCTCATGGTCCTGATGCTAAGGAGTATATAGATCTTTGGAGACTTACTCTTCAGCACGGGTTCGTTGAGATGTTGGCTCATGCTCTGGTAGATAAGTTTCCTTACTTACGTAATGCAACTGCAATTGGAGGTCCTGCAATGGGATCTCTCCCTATTTCGCTCTCGATTGCTAGATATCTCGGCAAACAGCAGAAAGTTTTTGCAATACGAGATAGACCAAAGCTTTACGGGACTAGGCGAGCTATTGAAGGTCCAACTTTAACTTCTAAAGATTCGTTTGTGTTCATTGAAGATACCACTTCGACCGGAACTTCTTTATTAGAGGCAATTGAAACTCTGTATAGAGAGCTTCCGAGTTTTCCCCTTAATATTTTAGGGGTTATCTCAGTTATTGAAAGAGGTGAAGGGGCTGTTAGGCTTATGAATCTTCACGGAACTCCGCTTGACCACTTTCTTCATGTAGAGCAGATTCGAAATCCTCAAGGAGTGTTAATGTGAAAGCTCTAGTTCTGTTGTCTGGCGGAATTGATTCATCTACTTGTCTAGCTATTGCTCAAGCTGAGTGTGAAGAAGTAGTTGGCTTGAATATCTTGTATGGACAGAAACATCAGAATCGAGAGAGTGATGCTTCTAGATACATAGCTGGTTTCTGTGGAGTTCAACATATTCTTCTTCCAATACCCCATATTTTTGGAGGAGATTCTACTCTTACGACTCCAGGTAAATCGAGTCCTCAGATGTCTTATGAGGAGTTGAGAGAGTCCAAAGGTCCCTCACCTACATATGTCCCGTTTAGGAATGGAACTCTCTTGTCTTTAGCCTGTGCAGTTGCATTACGTGAGAACTGCGACTATATTTACTTCGGTGCACATGCTGACGATGCTCATAATTGGGCCTACCCAGATTGTACTCCCGAGTTTATCGGTGCAATGAGCACTGCAATATATGTGGGTACGTATCATAAGGTGCGGTTGAGAACGCCGTTAATGTGGATGTCGAAGGCCCAGATCATTCTTGAAGCTCATAGTCTTCAAGTACCTCTTCACCTAACTTATAGTTGCTATGAAGGAGGAGAATACCATTGTGGTCTTTGTCCAACTTGCGTGAATCGTTTTCAAGCTTTTCAAGATGCGGGAATAGAAGACCCTACGAAGTGGGTGAAGTAAATCGGATTCATGAGCTTTTCGAGAACTGGGTAGGGTTTGTACTGGTTTTGTTCATGATTTACGCTGTACTCATAATGAGGTATGTTGGTGGATTTCAATCCTGGTGACAAAGTAAGGTTTTGGGGTGGTGCGCGCTGTCATGCTTCAGATCCTTGCCAATTGTGTACTGGAGAAGTTTTAGCTGAGCCAAAGAGCCCTGATATAATGTATTCTCTTACCGTTCAGTGGGATTGTCAAGATGAACCTCGCTACTGTGCTCCGACTGAAGTGTATAAGGTTGTCTTGAAGGCTTAAATGTTCATTCCCCTTAAGCGAGAACCCTTAGATGGAGATCTACGAGAGATCATAGATTTAGTACCTTTCCCTCATATTATTTTAGGCTTGATGATATTGGTTCAAGGTTGGAGGAGTATGGTCTGGTTGTGGAGATCCTTTTTCAGATTCATCAACAGGTGGCGGAGAATTAAGATACGATGGTAAAAATTAGCGAGATTTTCTATTCTATACAGGGTGAAGGTATTCATGCTGGACTACCAATGGCCTTTGTGCGATTCCAGTTTTGCCCTTGGGATTGTGATTACTGCGATAGCCGGTATACTTGGGATAGAAATGCCGGAACAGAGATGTCCGTTGATGAGGTTGTTTCTAAGGTTCAAGAATATCCCACGAAGTGGGTCTGTATAACAGGGGGAGAACCTCTTTCACAACCAAAAGATTTTAAGTTGCTGGTTCAGCATCTGTACGCTTTAGGCTATAAGATAGAAGTTGAAACTTCAGGGTTGAATCCGCTACCTATCGACTCGCTTAATAGGCCTCTTATCATTATAGACTCGTGGGTAATGGATATAAAGGGTCCATCTGCACAGTTATCTAAAGGATCTATGCAGTTTAGAGAGCTTGCTAGGCTTACCAAGGGTGATCAGGTTAAGTTCGTTGTACGTGATCAAGCTGATCTTGATTTTGTAGACGATACTCTAGGGATGCATCCTACAAAGGCTCATGTTCTGGTGTCTCCAGTAATGGCTTATCTTAACGATCAAGGAGTTCCAGATATTGGTACTGGATCCTCTTGGAGTCAAGAGGTTGCTGAGTTCTGTAAGGCTAGAGGTCACCGAATGTCAATGCAGATACATAAGATGATTTGGGGAGATAGAAAAGGTGTCTAAGATAGTTGAGCCAAAAGTATTTCTAATAGGAGAGACCAAGGTAGATCATAGATCTCTTCGCCAATTGATGGAACACTTTGGAGTTCCTGAGTGGCATTCTGATGCTGGTAACGATATGGAGCTCATAACTGAAGTTTATGGGCGGTCTTGTTATAAGAGTTTCGGGACTACCCTTAATGCAAATATCACAAAGGTACGAGAGACCAGTCGAGAATATTTTGAAAATACTCTAGCAAAGGGTGATGGATCGATTTTCGAGCATGCTGTCTCAAATTGGTTCTTTGCAGACGTATCTAGAGTGTTTACCCATGAGCTAGTTAGGCACCGTGCTGGAGTTGCTATATCTCAAGAGAGTCTTCGCTTTGTACGTCTAACAGATCTTAAATATCACGTTCCTGAGGGCCTTACAGAAGCTCAAAAAGAGATCTTCTCTCAAGCTGTAAGTATGATGGAGCAGGTTCAAAAAGATCTAGTTGACTCTTCAGATATTGAAGAAAGCGGTTTCAGTAGAAAGAAAGAGTTATCTTCAGCTTTTAGACGTATGGCTCCTATGGGACTAGCCACGAATATTGGATGGTCTTGTAACATTCGTGCCCTTCGTTGGGTTATAGAGCAGAGGACTTCTCCACACGCTGAAGAGGAGATTCGTTTAGTGTTCAGCCAGGTAGCTCGGATTGCTATTGCACGATGGCCCGGGTTATTTCAAGACTTTGTAGAGAGTAATAGATTACCAGGAAGTGATATTTCATGGTTTCGACCTACAAATAGAAAGGTATAGTGGACTTCTACCCTGTATTAGAGCCTACGGAGCAAATGATAGTAAACTTACTAAAGTCAAGTTCTGGACAGTTTATTCTTCAAAGTACTATACGTGAAACTGTTTGGCCTGCTGGTGCTAGTATGAGTTCCTCTTTGGTTCGCTTTTATATCTTTTCTATAAGAAAGAAGTTAAACTTTCCTTGTATAGAGACAAATAGACGGGGGAGAAGAGAAGGATTAGGATATAAATGGATAGGATAGTAGATTCAAGTAAGATCGAGCAAGCTTGCAGAATGCTAATCGAGGGAATCGGTCAAGATCCTGACACGGAAGGTTTTCGAGACACTCCCAGACGTTTTCGAGAGATGTTTGAGAACGACTTTGCTCCGAATGGAGATCCTAAAGAAGTTCTTGGAAGAATGGTGATGAAAGAGCACTACGATCAGATGATTGTAGTCTCAGATATTATGGTACGGTCTTTTTGTGAACATCACATGCTTCCTTGGTGGGGTAGAGCTTGGGTAGGATATGTTCCTCACGAGAAGGCTGTTGGGCTGTCAAAGATAACGAGAATGGTAGATTCTGTCTGTAGAGGGTTTACCATTCAAGAGAGAGTAACTGATACGATCGTTGACACGATGCAGGAGGTTCTTGCACCGAAAGGCTCGATGGCTATTTTGAAGTGTGTACATGCTTGTGTGATTATGAGAGGTGTAAGAGCTGAGAGTCAAGAGTTTAAAACTTCAGCAACTCGAGGTATTTTCTTGACAAATCCTGCTGCTAGACAGGAGTTTCAGTCTCTAGTGAGTATGTAAATGGCTCTTCGTCGATGTAGTATGTGTAAGACTGAAATCTCTAGAGTACCTGAGAAGCGTTATCGGTGTAGAGAAGTTGAGTGTAGAGATGTCGTTTGCTTTTCTTGTCGAGGCGCGCATTATATGAAGCACGTACACGCTAAGGATCCTAATAGACACGAGCTTCATAAAAATCCTGTGTAATGTTGTATACGATTAAGCACGTATCAAATCTTAAAAATTTTCAGGATGGGGATCTTAAACTTAATTGGGAGTCTCACGAGTTTTCCTTTCAAGATGTTCCGTTTCGTCTCAGCCCTCTAGAATATAAGGTTTTAGGTTTTCTTTTTACAAATTCTCCTAGGTATATATCTACGACGGAGATACTAGAGGCTATTTGGGGTGAGAACTACTCTCCTGATTCTGTAAAATTGTATATAGCTTTTCTTCGCAAAAAAATTGGGAGAGATAGAATTTCCACTCTTACAGGTTTCGGTTATAGGTTTAATTGTGCCCTATAGACCTGATAACGGTAATGGAAGACGTCGAGTCGGTTTAGACGCTTCAGAGCAGACTAGACTTATGAGAGCTATGAGACCTATGGAGGTAATAGTTATACCCCATAAAGGTCTTGTATGTAGAAATTCAGAATCTCCGCGTAAACGTCAATGCTCTATAAAGAATATAGCTTGTCTTCTTTCTAAGGTGATGGTAGGGAGAAAACTTTCCATAACCCACTTGACAAGAGATTTTGTAGGAGTAGTATGTTACCCTGATCCTGATGATCTAGAAGTCTTACTCTCTCACGTTTCTGAAATAGGTCTCGGCCAAGAAGAGGATGTTTTAACTGATGATTATAGAAACCTTGTACGGGGGCGAAGCACAAAGTCGTTCACCTCTTAGTAGAGGAGTCCTTCGTATGTCACTTGCTGACGCCTGTCAGAGGCGTGAGGCTTATTTACTATACGGAGCTGAAGAAGATGATGGTTACTTAGATGATCGTAAAGCTGTTGCTATGTATGATGGTAACCTTCACGAGCAAGACCTTGTACGACGTCTATTAAGCAAAGGTCATCAAGTCTGGAATTACGGATCTGGTCAAAAGACTTCCCAGCTTACGTCTCAGAACTTATTTTTTAGAGGACATCCTGATCTATTTCTTGAGAAGGACAGTATACACTACGGTTTAGAGATTAAAGCTTTCAAGGATATCGTTTTTGAGAAATTGACTCGAAACTCGGAAGAGATTGAACCTGGAATCTTTAGGATCCTAGATCCTAAAGTGCTGACTATTAGACCCTTTCCAGTAATGGGTCAGATTCAATTGTATCTTCACTCTTCGGCAGCTGAAGAGTTACAGGTTGAAGAGTGGATTCTAATAGTAAAGAATAAAAATACCTCTGAGCTAGCTGAATGTGTGATCCCTAAGATGCCGGAGATTCTTGATGAAGTTGTTGGTAGATGGGTTGGCTTTTGGGGTTATATAGGTGCTGATAGGCTACCTGAGAGACCTTTCTCTAACGATTCATTAGAATGTAAACTATGTGCGTTCTATAAGAGGTGTTGGAATAATCTAGCTATGATACCTAACACCAATACGGTAGTTGAGAACCCTGAGCTCTCGGAAGATTGGAGAAAAGGGAAAGCACTATCTGATTACGGTGAGATACTGACTGAGCGAGCAAGAGTGGGAATTATAGCTTTAGCGGAGAGTGTAGGAGCTCGACGTTTAGAGATTGACGGCCTTAAAACTGTAATCAAAGACAACCATCGAAGAGGTCTTGATACTGATTATACTAAGTTGCTTCTCGACACTCTTAGGATCGATGGCCAGATAACTGAAGCGCAATATATTGATTGTTTTACAACACATTTTCGTGTGGAGGTGCGAGTACGTGACACAAGACCACCAGTATCCTAAAACAGCCACGTCTTTTCGAGATCTTAAGGAGGGGAGACGTAAGGCAGGCTTTGAAGAGTATGCTATCGTAGTAGGAGGTGAAAGAGTTGATAAAGCTCTTTTCATGGATACCTCCTGGGAGACTCTTGAAGAGATAGCCGATTCGATTATATATTTAGAGTTTGAGCTTGTGAAGCTTGAAGCTTTAGGTATTCGAAATGAGGCACGTAGAATCAAATCTTATATTCGTCAGTTGCGGAGTGTAGGAGACGCTCTTTGGATCTATCGAGAACGTATTAAATCTGTAGCTCCAGATCTGCTAAAAGAGAAAGAGGTTTCAAAATGAAGTTTGCACCTATAGTTCCGATCTCGTATGACCCCGCTAAGTATACTACCTATCATATGATCTTAGCTCATGAGCTTATGGAGGATGAAAAGCTTTTCGCTTACTATAAGGCTCTTGGATCTGAACATACTATTATTCTCGATAATGGAGTTGTTGAAAGAGGTCAGCCTGTAGGGGTGAGAGATCTTCTAGGTCTTCTAATTGAGTTTGATAAGTGTGATGCTGATCTTATCATTGTAGCTCCTGATGTAATAGGTAGTGACTGGAAGACTATCGAGTTGACAGAGAAATTTGTTACAGAGTTGACTATTCACTACTCAATAAATGAAAAGAAGAATCGTCACTTGATGGTAGTCCCTCAGGGAAGTAGTCAAGTACAGTGGCTGTACTGCGCTAAGCAGCTTGCACCTCTACTTGTTGAGGGAGATTATATTGGGATTCCTCGAGTAACAGAAGATTGGCCTCAAGGGAGACAACATCTTCTCATTGGCCTAAGACATTTTGATATTCTTCCTCAAGGAGTGAATGTTTGGCTTTTAGGTATCCAGTACAAGCTTTCAGAAGTACGTTGGGCGATTCGGGGGTTTAGAGAAGTTGTAGGTGTAGATTCGAGTCTACCTTATGGTGCAGGAGTTCAAGGACAACGGGCTTTAAATGTTAGAGATTATCGACTTATAAACAGGAATGAAGAAGATCACCGAAGTGATGAGTATGATCTCACAGATGCAAATATCGTAGAGTGTGTGAGATATTGTAATGGAGATCCTGGAAGAGAGGAAGTACTGTAGTGGAGAAGTTTCCTGGGTGCAAGTGTGACACTTGTCCTCTGAAGAATGATACTTTTATTCCCCCTTCAGGTCCTCAAGATGCGGAGGTTTTGTTTATAGGTCAAGCAGGTGCTAATTATGAGGTTCAGTCTCTAAAGCCTTTTTCTGGGCCTTCTGGTGTGATGCTAGATGCTTGTCTTGCGAGTATTAACATGCATCGAGATCAGGTAGGTCTTAATAATGCAGTGCTTTGTTATTGGAGAGGAGGGGGAGAGAGACCTCCCCGAAAGGCTATAGAGGCTTGTAGTGCACATCTTAAGGAACCCTTGAAGCATGCTAAGGTAGTTGTTCCGATGGGCAACGATGCTTTGGGGGCTACTGTAGGTGTTTGGGACGGCGTATTAAGTTTAGCTAACCAAGTGTTTCGATCTAACGATCAAGTAATACTTCCACTACCTCATCCTGCCTTCTATTTGCATTCTGGCGATAATCGTAACTTTAGGAACTTTGTTGATGGTATTCGTTTAATTTCTAGTGCTCTCGAAGGTAAAATATTTAGTGAGATGAAGCCTGAGATAGTTACTATAACTAAGAAGGCTGATGCTATTCACCTATTCAAGCTTCTTAGAGATAAACCCCCTGAGACTCTTTGTATTGACCTTGAGACTGATATTCCAGACGTCTCATCGGCTATTATAACGGCAGTTGCTTTAGCTTGGGAAACCGATAAGTCTCCAAATAGATCCTATATCATTCCTTGGGATAGAAAGTATTTGGAATCCCACAATTCCGAATTTCTTCCTTTACTAGAAGATCAGGAGGTATACGACGCTTTCAAAGACATGATAGAGCATCAAACTGGAATTCTCTGTCATAACTCTTTATTTGATGCGGGTCTCTTGAGAAGAGAGGATATCAATATAAAGGTAGCTCATGATACTATCCTTCTTCATTACGCTTTAGATGAGAGAATTGGATTTCAAGGTCTCAAAGTAATAGCGCGATTTGTTTTAGGTATTCCAGACTGGGAGTCTGGTCTAAAAGAATTCTTGCCTAATAAGCAAGCCCCCTATACTTTAATACCTCCCGAAGTTTTGTTTCCCTATGCCGGGATGGATGCGTTTGTAACTCTCATTCTACGTGACTATCTTCTAAAATATCTTGAAGAGGAGCCTGGACCTAAAAGGTTGTATTACGATCAGCTACTGCCTCTGAATGCGATGTTCTTAGAGATAGTTCACGAGGGCGTTCGTATGGATGCAGAAGCTCTTGTTGAGGCTCTGGAAACAATGCCTCAAAAATTATTGGAACTAGAAAAAGAGCTTGCAGAGATTACGGGAGATAAATGGTTTAACCCTCGCAGTTCTCAGCAAATCGGGCGATATATGTTTGGCGTGCTTAAACTGCCTAAGGTTAAGGGTGATAGTACTGATAAGCAAGTACTAGAATGGCACTCTGGAGTTGATTTCGTAGACAAGATTATCGAGCATAGACAATATACTAAGGTTGTTGGGACCTATATGTATAACTTTGCTCGGCAGTATCGAAATGGGCGAGGTCATCCGGATTTCAAGTTATTTGGTACTGTAACAGGTAGGATAACCGCTAACCAGCTCAACCCTCTTGTTATGCCTCGTGAAAGTAGGGGAGAGTTGTATGCTGCGGTTAAGAAGATCTTTATAGCAGATGAAGGCCATTTTCTACTGCAGGCTGACTATAAAGGTATGGAACTTCGAATGATGGCAATACTTTCGAATGACCCATGGCTGATGGAAGTGATGTCGGATCCTGATGTTGATATACATGGGATAATGGCAGAGCAACTCTATGGAGACCTATATATAAACGCAGATCCTAATCTGAAGAAAGAACTTCGAAATATAGCGAAGATGTTTGTATTTGGTCTTGGATATGGAAGAGAGGCCCCTTCTATTGCTAGGCAGATGACTTCTCTAGCTTTAGAAGCTGAAAGGAAAAGACAAAAAGACTCTCCGGATTCTCCTCCGGAAAGAGTAACATCTACGCCTATAGGCGAAGCACAAGAGCTTATGAATAGGTTTTTTGCTCCAATGCCAGTTCTAAAAAGCTGGATGAGAGAGATTGTAGCCTTAGGTGTTGGACAGGGATATCTGGAAAACATTTTTGGTCGGCGTAGAAGGTTCGAGCTTATAACAGACGCAAGAGACGTAGAGAAGCAAATGTTGAATGTGCTTCCTCAAGGAAATGCTAACGACTTAAATCTTTCAACTATGCTAAGGATCTACAAGAAGTATTGGCCTTTGGTTAAACCCTTATGGCCTATACACGACTCAATCATGTTTAATGTTTCAAATGATATTAGACTCGAACAACTCGAGGATGTATTAGATATCATGCGACAGCATCCTCAAAGTCTAATGGAGACTAATCTACCGTTTTTCATAGACATTGACGTAGGTCATATATGGGGTGCGTTGAGTAAATACGAGGGTAGAGTACCTGAGAATCTGCACGCCTTAGCATCCTAATAGTCCGGGTTGCCTTTTCCCCTATAAGGGCGTATAATTGATTTATAGAGTGGGGAATAAGCTATGTGGAGGTTCTAGTGATTGCCGCAAAAACGATATGCGGATCTAACGCCTGAGGAAAAGAAGAAGCGTCTAGACTACCAGAGGGGTAGACGCAAGAGGATCAATGACGCTGCTCGTGCTGCTGGGGTAATAGGAGCTCCACGAGAGAAGCTGCCTAAGGAAGAGTCTGATAGGCGGCGTAAGGCTAGTAACAAGCTTTATAGACAGCGTCTACAGATAGCCCTCAAGAAGGCTCGTGAAGCGGGCCTCGTAGACTTCTAAGACTACCAGTTCACTTTAAGTGGAGGTTATCCATATTGGCGACAAAAAGACTCTCAGCGAAAACCCGGAAGGCCCGTCGAAAGGCCTCCAACAAGAAGTACCGCCTCAAGATCATGCGGGGGTACAAAATCGCTAAGCGTCTGGGGAAGATCAAGTAGATCGACCTCTTGAGCCCCGACGGGTACTACCTATCGAATAAAGGAGGTTAGCCACCTTGGTAGATGCAGTACTCAATGCCCTGGTTGCAGGCCTAGTAGGCACTGTAGCTTTCGTGGTCATTAAGCAGATCGTCGACTCCCAGGACACCTCTAACTGGTCTGGGGCCGAGCGAGCCATCATAGACGTGATTCCGATCGCCCTCGGTATCATGGTCTTGGTAGGCATGTTTATGGGCCTCGCGAAGCTCAAGCAGTAGACCTGCCTGACCGGTAAGTTTGAGGGGAGAATGTTAGACTTTCTCGTACTTTGCACCTATGAGTGGGTTTGACTTCTCCCCTTGAACTATTTATTTTTAGAGGTTAGCTAGCTTGGTATCAGTACTTCTACCTCCCTCGGATCCGGAGCCCGAGCCAGAGCCTACTCCTGATCCAATACAGGTTATAGGAGATCCTCCTCCCGAGCCTGATCCTCCCCCTCCTCCTCCTGTAGATGATCCCGTACCTGATCCAATACAGGTTATAGGAGATCCACCTGATGATCCTGTACCTGATCCTGTACCTGATCCTGTAGATGATCCTCCACCATCTCCTCCACCGCCTCCACCTCCGCCCCCACCTCCGCCTCCTGATCCTGTAGATGATCCTGTGGATGATTCTGTAGATGATCTTATAGATGATCCTATAGATGATCCTGAGTCAGAACCAGAACCTGAGCCAGAACCTGAGCCAGAACCTGTACCTGTTGTTTCACCAGGTGCCGGGTTTGGTTCTCCCGATCAACGAGAAGAAGAGGAAGCTACTCTAGAAGGTCTTCCTAGTGAGGAGACTACGCCTGAAGCAGGTCTTGAGGCCTTAGTTGGCGAAGCTGAAGAAGAGGGGATTGATATTCCAATAGGAGCTCAGTTGGTGCCTGATGCTCCTCCTACGGAACCTGTTGATACCGAGGTTGAACGTCAAGAGGTTTTGATTGATGGTGAACGACGTGCTCTCGCAGATGCGACTCGGACCTATACAGACCGAGCTGAGGCTGAAACTGCTCGACTAAATACTCTGGCAGAGGAGCTTCGTCTCGCTCAAGAATCTTATGTAGCTGAGCAACTCAGAGTTCAAGCTATAGTAGAAACTGAGTACAATCCTGCAGTAGAGGATGCTCGTGTTGAGTTATCTTCTTTAGCTGTTATTGTCGATACAGCTTCTCAGGCACTTAGAGGTGAAGTAAGTTCTGTAAATGCACAATCGGATGCTTATAATGCGCGTATAGCATCTCTTCAGATTGAGGGAGTTTTTAATGACCCTGAGAGGTGGTTTGAAGGCTCCCCGTTACAGCTAGAGTTGATATCTAGTCAAGATAGTATCAATAATAGGATTTCAAGCTTAGGTACTCTACGAAGTAATGCTGAGGCTGCTCGTGCTAATTATATAACAGTCTCTGAGGCTTTAAATGTTCAGTTGATAGAGCTAGCCGCTCGTGTCAACACTGAAATTGAGAGTCTGCGTTCTTTGTCTGTAGTTCTTACAGAGCAGGCTAACGACTTTACGGTAGATAGAAATACTACTCTAGATAGTTTGAATAATAGTAGGGTAGTCCTTTCTAATCGAATAGCAAACTTTAATGATCGTATTCAAGACTTCCTATCTCGATTTGGGCCTGAAGCTCAAGAAGCTGCACGAGCTGCCCTTCAGAGATTTATTAGTCAAAGCCCTGTTGTACAGTCGCAGATTATAACTTCGACTGCTAACGTTACTACAGTGGATGTTACTACTGCACTTCATGCTCCTACTCTCGTTCCGAATAATCCGGGTAGAAATATCATCACAGTTATCAGTTCAATATCGGAGATTCCTCGAAGAGGTGCTATTCCGATAGAGTACGGTGCAGATGTTGTTCATGCTATCGCTGCGGGGCTTTCAGATGCGGTACTTGCATCTGAGGGCTTTAATATGGATAGTGTTCAAGAGGCTCGAGACTGGCTCGCTGAACAGGATACTGAAGCTCAAGAGATAATACGTGAAGGGGGTATAGATGCTTTAGATGCCTATAACCAAGGACAGCAAGAGCAGTTTGAACTAGACAATGTTCAACTTCCCTCAGGTGAGTGGGTAGATAGAGATTATCTTGATGGCCTATCTGAGGGGCGTCAAGATGCGATAAGAGAAGAAGGTCTTAACAATCTTCAAGAACGTCTCGATGCTCTTGAAGGCGAAGAGCTGTACGATGCTTTAGTAGAACTAGGCGATGTACCTGTAGACACTGTTTACGCAGGTGTAGATGATGAAGGAGGAATTTTTACAAGCTATATGCCCCACGAGAGTACCTTAGAGAGAGATGGTACGCTTATTAGTGAGCCTATATCTTCTACCGCTCTGTTTCAGAAGACTACTCTTCCAGGACCTAAAGCGTCTGAGCTGTTCGAGTATCAAGGTAAAATATATCGTCGATTTGCTGATGGTCGTGTTGAGATTGAAAGGCGTATAGGTAAAGTAGAAGCTATCAAACGAGATCTTATGATCGCAGTAGGTTTAATTCCTATTGTAGGTACTGCTGTTCATTGGAACAACATGTCCAACCGTTGGAAGGTTGTTAGTATACTTGGAGATCTCCTATTTGTTGCTCCTGCAATAAAGGCAGTTGGAGTTGCTGGTATCACAGGTGCAAAAGCTCTAGCGTTATCTGGAGAGACGTTTACTGAAAGTTATAGGCTTGTTTCAGCTCTAGGCCGTGAATCTGCAGCTTACCGCGCGTTTCTTAAAACAGCTACTGAGCTCGGAGATCCTGTCTTGATCCGAGAAGCTAAAGCTTTTCATTCCGCTAGAAACGAATATGCTGAGACTTTAATCAAGATCAAGAGAGCTGAAAAGATTCGGAACGATCTTAAAGCTACAATTGAGTTGGGAGAGACTCGTACTTCAGGAGGACGGGAGAGCTTAACTCTAGCTCTTAAGAATGCTGAAGTAGATCTTATAGAGGCTAATAGAATTGCAGAAGGTGCTCAAGTTTCCCTTCGAAAGGCGGGAGTTGAGTATGTTGAGTCTGCAAAAAGTTATAACTTCAAGGACTTCGCTTCGGCTTCTGATGATCCTAGACTAGCAGAGGAGTTGAAGTTCTTTCCTGATAGAGCTGTTTCAAATGTAGAGGATTTCGTAGGAGATCTTTTTATACCTAAACCCCATAAAATAGAAGGAGAACTTGCCGCTGCTAAGAAAGCTCTTTCAGACGCTCAAAACAATTTTCCTACTGATCCTAGCGCTTGGCTAGATAAGATTCAAGAAGTTTCTCATTTAGAAGGCCGTCTTGCTCTATCGAGTAAGATGGATAGTCTGTCTACTCTTTCCAAAGAGGTGTTACAGGTAAAAGATGAGATAATTCGGACTAAGAATTCTATCTCACAAGCTGTAAATGCTGGAACTCGAGAAAGTCTTAAGATTCATTTAGATTCGCTGGTGCGCGATGAGGCAAGAGTAAGTGGGAAGTTAGCTCAAGCGTATAGAAACACCACTCAGATCATCGCTGAAGGGTCTGATGATATTAGGCGCTTAGGCGGAGGAGTTGAGCCTCCAAAGAATCCTATTGTTCCAAAAGTTACTTTATCCAAACTTGCATCCGATGGAGGATCTACAGGTCCTCTACCCTCAGGGCGTATTCCTGGAGGTCCTGCGGCTGAAGGGACTACAGGCACTGCTCTTCTAACTCGTCAAGCGGTTTCTTCTCTTAGAGAAACAGCAGTATCTTCTAGAAGACTACCTTTTGCTCCTTTACTAGTCTCTACCCCGGTTCAAGGAGAAGCCACACCTAGCGTCCAAAGAACCAGTTTTACGGAAGCTATTCAAGCTACTACTCTTCCGGCTACTTTTCCTACAAGAATACCTTTGTTGCCTGCTGAGACTACTCCTCGCCCTGTTAAAGTGCCTACAGCGGTTCCTACACGAGAAGTTCCAGATGAAGTTCCTTTGCCTGGAATAAGAGAAGAGGGGGAACCTAGGCCGGATGAGAGAGTTCTTCCTAGTATATCTCCTTTTGAAGATCCTGAAACGGTTGTATCTCCTATTGAAGTACCTGAGACTGAAATAGTTGTTGATCCTTCTCCTGAAGTTGGGCCCCTCCCTGAAATTGCACCCGAGACTGAAGTACCTGCTGAAGAAGTAATTATCAAGCCTACAGAGGTTCCTGAAATCGTTGATGTTCCTTCTACTCCTCCTCCAGGCCCTCAGCCTAAGGTTAAGGAAGTCGTAAAAACTAAAATCGAAGAGGTTGATGTACCCGAGCAAGATCCTTTTGAAGAAGATCTTCCAGCAGTTGAGGTGGATCCTATAACTGGAATAAAGATTGAAACTATAGCTATTGAGGACGTTAAGCTAGAAGATTTGACAGAGCCTAAGATTCCTAGTATTATTAGAATAGGAACTCCCCCAGAGACTCCTACTCGAGTGAGAGTTCAGAGAGGGAGACCGAGGAAGCTTCCCAGATTTGGATTAGGGGTACAAGAGATTCGTAGTACTCCTCGTGCAGGAATTCGGAGACGTTTTATTACATGGCCTCAGGGTCCTATATGGGTAGAAATATGGTGGCCTTTTACTGAAGAGGAGATAAACTATACTCGTACCCCTTCAGCTCTTGCTACCAAGGTTAGAAATGCCCGTGAAGCGTATAATCGCCTTCGCGCCTTCGGAGACGATATAACGTTTGATACTTTTGACGAATGGGCATCTTGGTTTCCCGGTAACCTATGATGAGAGCTAAGCTATGAGAGGTGAGACATATTTTTGGACTTTAGGTTCTACGAGTGCAGGTAAGAGAGTACTCTTAGGTCCTTATTTGACAGAAGAAGAAGCCACTCAAAGTGGGCAGAGACTTGACAGATTTGAAGTGCTGCCTCTTCAGACAAGAAGTATACAAGCGGCTACAAAAATGGTAAAGGCTATGCTGTTTAAGAAAGCTAGCACTAGTCCTGATATGGCTCTTGAGAGGACTCTTCATACGCAAGGCTTTGATCGCCACGTTGAAAGAGTACAAGAGAAGAAGCAGGCTCTTAGCTTAGGAGCTATTGCAGGATTTTTTCTAGGAAGACGCGTGAATCCTGAAGAAATAGATCTCGACGATTTTTAGATGATTAAAGACTTCATGGAGGTTTTAGGTGGAACTGCTCTTAGTAACCGTAAAGGCTTTTGGAGCTATGATGGGCATAGCTCTTGCGATGTCTTTAATTTTTACTGGCCTGTCTGTAGTATGGATTCGTAGAAAAATCACTGGTAGAATATACTGTGTTTTCTACGATGAGAATAAATCAATATCATCAGAGTTTATAAAGCTGGCTGCGGAGGGAGAAGACAGTCCTACGGGATTACTTAGATCGGAAGATGGAGGTCAATACTTAATAGACGCTACGAGAATGTATTGGTTTATGTGGCCTCCAGGACTTCCCCAGGTTTTGAGAGAACCTGTTCCTGCTCTAACTTTCTCTAGAGGTAATCCCTCAGCTTGGGATCCGAGTAAAACACGAACTCAAGTAACATCTAAGAGTCTTCGGTATATGATGGATGAAGGGATGTTACGTCAAACATGGAAAGAGGCTCAAGAGTCTATAGGAGATAAGACTGTTGCAGGTCTTAATATGGGAGTATGGATTGGAGCAGGTACCGCTTTAGGTGTTGGCGTATTAGGTTACTTAATCTGGACTACTATGGCAACAGTGAATGATATTGCTGCTGCTTTGGGAGTAGGATAGTGGTAGAAGAGGATACTCAGACTCCAGTACCTGAAGAGGCTGCGCCTGTTGTAGAAGAAGCATCTCCTGTAGAAGAAGCACCTCAAGTAGATACTCCGAGTCATCAGGTACCTTTTCAATATCTTGAAGAGGGAGTTCAAGAAGACAATCGTCCAGTACAGTTTAAGACTCTTTTTCCTGACGAGTCTATAGACAGGCATGCTGATTTAACAAAAATAACCGAAACTAGCTCTCGTATGATACTTCCAATGGTTAGAATGCGAGTGATACAGGCAGCTGCAGATACTCAAAGAACTGATTCTCTGATAGAGGTGTTTATTAGAGAGTTCGATCGTAGGATGATTAGTAGAGACCGTAAAGGGCGTCTTGAAGCTATTGAATTGATGCAAGCTTCAAAACGAGCCGAGCAGGCTGAGGAAGAAGAGTCTCTTGGCATCTAAACTAGTACTAGCGGCTGAGGAGGAACGAAAAGCGTTCTTGATCGGTAGGTATCAAGCACGTAGGAAAGATTTACTATCCATTCTCTTGAATCAGACGGTTCTACTTGAAGGGAAAAAAGGAAAAGGTAAATCTTTAGCTATAACGGCAATAGCATGGCAGCTTAAAGATATCTTCAATAAGCCTGTTGTCATTATAGGCTCTAAGCTAGGTCTTGAGCGCGGCGTTTTTGGAGACTTTATTGAAATAGATGAAAGAGCGTTTATAGACGAGCTAGGTAAGATTTCTGAGATAACCCGAAGTACTCCTGAGGATACTACAAAGCTCGCTATCAATGAGACTCTCCGAACAATGGGAGTCAATATCCTAAATGCTACGATTGTGTTCGATGAAGCTTATAAGCTATTTGACTCGAGGAATCCTCAGGATAAGCTGGTTAAGCTATTTGGTTACTTTGTAGCGCAATCTAGGCACTACAATCTTACAACTTTAATGTCTACACCTCGACGAGATATGATTGACAGGCGTGTCAGAGTGCAGATAGACTGGTTTGGTAGAGTTACAGTACCTTGTAGATCAGTTCAGCATCTTCCAGGTGTCTGTACTAGAAAGGGTTGCTCTCATATTGCAAACGTGAGGTTTACTAGGGGAATTGAGAGATGGCGTCTTAAGTTGTTTGGTCCTAATTACTGGCCTATGTACAATTCTTGGGCAGTATTGGGATTCCGGCAGAAGAGTATGGATATCGCTACGATCTAATGGATATTTCTTTGACTGGCACAGGTAGAAGAAAAGCCTCCCATATAGGAGGTTCTGGAATGTCTAGTGAAATACTGTACCTTTTACGTGAGAACAGTGTAATGTCTTTTGGAGAGTTAGCGATAGAGATGCGCTCTTCGAGGGATCGTGTACAATCTACGGTAAGAGATCTTATGGAGAAACGCTATGTACAGGTAGCCACTTCATGAGAGTCTTCTACATGATAATTGCTGTCGTTAGCCTTTATTTCTTTATTACAATAGCATCTATGCCCGAACTCGGAGTAGCAAGAACTCTTTTATCTGTTGGTTTCATAGGAGTATTCCTTTTCGTTGTAGTAGAATTTTTTAGAATACCTGGAAAGAACACTCAAGATAAGTTTAGAGAAGAACTTCGTAGGAGAACGAGAGGTCGCCGTTGAAAATTGATAACAAAGTCCTTATGGTGCTTTTGATCTTAGGCGTCCTTATGGCTTCTGCTGCAATCGCCTTAACTCAAACTACCCCTGGAACTATACTCGATTTCTACTCTGATAGCACATTTGTTGTTACCGAAGAAGGGTTGAATATTATACCTGGTACGGGTATAGAGGTTACAGGAGTTGCGGATCCTGCAAATGATCAAATAGATTATACTTTTTCTCTAAATCTGTTGGCTAATCCTTCAACAGGAGCTACATCATCTGCTAGTGGTCTAGTATATGTTACGACTACTAACTTATCTCTTCTACCAGGTTGTATTGCTGGGCAGATTGTTAAAGTAGCAACTAGTGGACTCTACGAGTGTGCAACAGATTCGACTGCTGCTGGAGGAAGCGCGATTGCGCTAGAATTTGACTCTGTTGGCGTCTCAGTAGACCTTAATGAACTCGATATATTAAATCCTGCTGGCGTAGCTCGAGAATTTGCCGCGGATAAGCTGGAACTGAATCTTCTAGCAGAATGGCCTGGAGGAGCAGTTACTTCGACAGCGCTAGAAGTAGATACGGGCAGCGCCGACATTAAAGTCGTTGGGGTAACAAGGGTTTCGGTCAACACGGTGGAAGTTCGGGTGTCCTCACACACCGTCTGTTGGGGGCCAACGGTGGCTGGCTGCGACTTTGGTATCTCGCGGATCGACACCGACACGCTGAGTATTAACGCCGACATTAGGCTCCGCGAGCAGCAGGGG
>SDBT01003154.1_pt1 | contig 28671 bp, 26 predicted proteins | sample 2277101 | NCBI WGS metagenome assembly SDBT01 (sample SAMN10404973, study PRJNA504765) | marine sediment metagenome | isolation source: marine sediment core GS10_PC15, 103 cmbsf | place: Arctic Ocean: Southern Knipovich Ridge | collected 2010 | reverse complement strand
CAGTCTTTTACTCACTTCAAAATGTATATAATTTGTTAGTATTGTCGTCGGTGCTTGGAATTCTGGTTCTGGCTGAAACACTTGTGCTTATGACGGGTAATTTTGATAATTCACTCGAATTCACAGTAATCTTTACTGCGATGGTCGCTGCATGGTTAACGGTTGATGATACATATTCTTCAGGACTCCTATTACCAGCTATCCCGGGAATCATTAGCATGCTAATTGTAGGAGCGATCATTGGCGCAGTGAATGGTTTTTTTGTTGGATATATCAAAATGCAATCCTTTATCACAACTTTCGCCACTGCGGTAATTGTGAACGGCCTCAGTGTATTAATGAGCGGTGGCGCAATTCTGGATCTTTACCCCGAGAAGTTCAAGTTTCTTGGCCGAGCATTAGTCGGGCGACTGCCTTTATCAGGTCTGTTTGTTATTGGGCTTTATATACTGTTTCATATCATTTTTAAATATACTTATTTAGGCCGAAGTTTTTATGTGGTAGGTGGAAACCAGGAAGCAGCCAAAGCACTTGGAGTAGATGTGAAAAAAACCCAGATGATCGCCTTTATTCTTGCCGGTTTGCTAGCAGCTGTCGGCGGATGGATCCTTGGCGGACGGCTCAACAGCGCTTCTTCGCAAATGACAACCAACCAGCTATTGCTGGCCTTTGGAGCGGCAGTCATTGGTGGAGTCAAGTTGGGAGGTGGGGAGGCCAAAATATCCAGCATGTATGGTGGTGTGGTTCTTATTTCATCAATTTATACGCTCTTGAATTTGGCTCAAGTTGACCCTTATGTAATTCGAGCAGTAACTGGTTTGGTAATTTTAGCTGCGATGTTGGTAGATGCTTTAAGGTCACGTGAATTCCTTACTTCGAGAAACTAAGAGATCGATCAATATGATATGCGATTTTTAATAAATAAAAAAGAAAAGAGGTGGAAAAGATAAAATTCAATCCATTTTACAAATCCAAATAATATATATGAAACCAGAAAGGAGTTCGAAATGGCATTAGGAAAAGCACAAGGTGTAACCCCCTTGGAAGCGGAAACGGCAGTTAACAAGTTCTGGGTGAATAACTACGCCACGCTGATCGATGTGGTCAAAGAGAAACTTGGGGATGAGGAAGGCCGCCAACTAGCGTATGACGCGTACCACAGGGCAATCTACAACGCCTGCAAACCGAGCTGGGAGGCGATGAAAGGTGAGACACCACCAAATGCGCAGGATTATGCAGAATGGCTTCTCACAGACCTGCCGCAGGGTTATGAAATGGAAGTCCTTAAAATGACCCCGGATGATGTTCTTTTGAAATTCAGCGAATGCCCTTGGGCGACTCTCTTCCGTGAGAAAGGCAAAGAGAATACCGGGCTGCTTTTCTGCGAAGTAGACTATGACATGATCAAGGATTTCAATGAGATCACAGGAGCCAACCTTGTTTTTAAACGGAGCAAGGTGTTAATGGATGGCAGTGACCACTGCAACCACCATATTTATGTAAAGAAATAGATTGGTTGTTCATTTTGAAGGTGAGTCTAGGGAACTAAATTCAACCATGAAATGGGCATGTATCAAAAAAAACTATAAGGAAATAAATAATGGCACGAAAAGTTGAACCATTGAAAAAAACACCAAAAGAAGCGGAATCGGCTGTGGCAAATTTCATGGTCAATGCTTATGCAACATTGGTAGATGAAATTGAAGAACGCATTGGGTATGAGGAAGGCCGAAAACTGGCGTACGATGCCTATCATAAATTTGTTACAAATATATGTACACCTAATTGGGAGGCGATGAAAGGTGAGAAACCGCCTAATGCACAGGATTATGTCAATTGGCTAGTTGAAAGTCAGCCGCTTGGGTATGATATTGATATTATTGAAGAATCTCCTGATAGTGTACAACTCCGCTTCAACCGTTGTCTTTGGGCGACTCAATTTATCGATCATGGTAAAGAAGACACTGGGTTGCTCTTCTGTGAAGTAGACGATGACATGATCAAGGAGTTCAATGAGATCACAGGAGCCAATCTGGTATTTGAGCGCACAAAAGTGCTGATGGATGGCTGTGATCACTGCAACCACCATATTTATGTAAAGAAATAGACCGTTTATTGACTGAGGAGGAAAACTATGGAACAAAGTTTGCCTATTAAATGGAAAAGGTATGCTAAGAATCCATTGACATCGCTTGCACCTCAACCCGGCTCTTGGCGAGCGGATGCAACCATGACAATTGACATTCTTGTTGACAAAGATCAATATGTTGGCTACTACAATGGCAAGGTTGGTGGAACAAATAGTCTTGGGATTGCTACTTGCCCGAAGGCGGATTTTAATGGATTGAATTGGACGGATTATCCAGAAAATCCAATTCTGGGGCCAGGTGAACCTGGCAGCTTTGACAGTCGGCATGTGATTGATCCGGCAACAGTTCGCTTTCAAAATTCAACTTTCCTATACTACAGCGCTCTAGGTGATGGTGTGGACTCTATAGGATTAGCGACTTCGGATGATGGGATACACTTCCAAAAACACTCTCAACCTGTACTGGTGGGTAGGTCACCCGAGGTATTCTTGCGTGACAAAACTCTTTTTTTGTTTTACATCTTAAAAAACAAACAAGATGGTTATATATTTCATTTAGCAACATCGACGGATGGTATTTCTTTCAAAGAGGAAGGTCCGATTTTCTTACCAGGTTCGAGTGGTTGGGATAGCTTTTCAATACTCACAGCACGAATTTTCTATGAAGGGGGAATCTATATCCTATCTTATGCTGGGGATGATCATGAAGTTGACAGACCGAAACACTTCGGAATAGCATTCTCGACTGATATGCGAACCTGGGTTAAATATTCACAAAATCCATTTTTTGAAGCTGGCTCTCCTGATTCCTGGGAAGGCAAGGGAATCTGGTTTCCAGAAATCGTTCATCATGGAGACACATTTTATATGCTATATGAGGGAAATGACGGAAAAAGATCTCAGATCGGTTTGGCAATGAGTAGTGATCCAATCATCGAAATCGGCCGGCGTGCGTTGGGTTTAGACTAAGATTTTCAAGACCGTTTATTTTCTCAAGAGGTGTAAAAATTCCCTCTGCCTCGAATTAATGATTGAAAGAAAAAAGATCTTATAATTGAGGCAGAGGGGTAGATATAGATGGAGGGGGCGGCTTACCTATAGTATTTCTTTATAAGAAAATCATGAACGGCAATATTCGCAATCTCTCTTATACATAAATGAAAAAGATTTTTCGAGGAAATTAAAACATGATTGATAGAAAAGAACTTTACACATGGTGCAAGATACCTTTTCAAGATCTTGAAAATCACTCGGAATTAAAAATTCCATTTCGTCTAGTAAAAGACTCTAAGACAATGGGTCAATTAATGGCTCGTGAATTAGTTGATGAGATCAAAAAAAAATCATTACAAAAGCTGACTACACGAGCTATCATTCCATGTGGTCCTTCTTGCTGGTACAAACCTTTTACAGACTTAGTAAATCAGGAAAGGATCTCATTACGTGACCTGGTTGTTTTTCATATGGATGAATGTCTTGATTGGCAAGGTCAAGAACTCCCTCGAAACCACCCATATAACTTTCGTGGGATAATGGAAAAGGTTTTTTATAAGCCGGTTGATCCACAGTTAAATGTTCCAGAAGGTAACCGACATTGGTTGAATGCCCGTGTAATAAATGAAATTATTGAGCTTATTATTTCAGCACCGATTGATATTACTTATGGCGGCTGGGGACAAGACGGTCATATAGCTTATAACCAATCACGACGTCACCCATTCAGTCATATCACTTTAGAGAATCTACGTAATTCGACCATACGAATTCAGGAAAATAATATTGATACAATTCTGGCACTAGCACAACGCACTTTTGGCTGCGCCTACCAATTTGTTCCCCCTATGTCCGTCACACTGGGTATTAAGGAGTGTCTATCTGCAAAAAAAGTTAGATTATTCAGCGATACAGGAGCATGGAAACAAACTGCTCTTCGTGTCGCATTGTTCAGTGAACCCACTACAGAATATCCAATTACTCTTCTTCAAGAACACCCAGATGCTCTTTTAACTGCAACCATTGATACTGCTAAGCATCCCATTAGTGAAAACCGGGATTGGGATCTAGGATTCTAATATGTATTTAGAAGATTAGTGAAATGATACCCTTACGTACAGACATCCACAAATGGAAATATCGGGCAATGATCGGTGTTGGAGGTATTGGATATGGAGTCTTTTTTTCATTAAATCAAAACCACACACTTGGTAGAGAAGAGAGTCGGAGCGGTCGTTTTATTGATCAAGAAGATTATTGTAAGTTGCATATAGTTTCCCATTATGTAAAAACCTTATTAGGGACGAAATTTAATGTCTTTCCTATTGGAAAAGTGGGGGAGGATGAAATGGGGAAACAACTAATTTTGAAGATGAACAAGATAGGCATAGAGACGAGATTTGTGGAGAAGTGTAAACAAGCTCACACACTTTACTCTTTTTGTTTTAATTATCCGGATGGAACTGGCGGTAACCTAACGACAGATAATTCTGCCTGTAACCATGTAAATGCTGAATTTGTATCTCTTTCCGAACCCGAATTTCACCGATTCTCAAATGCAGGAATTGCCTTGGCTGTTCCAGAAGTGCCTATAGATGCGCGAAGAAAGTTGCTCGAGATAGCAACTGCCCATCATTTTTATCGTGTAGCATCGTTTGCTTCGGACGAAATAAAATCAGCTATCGAAATGGGATTATTTAAGATTATTGACTTATTGGCTATTAATCTTGACGAAGCATCCAAAGCGGTTGATATACCCTTAAACTTCGATCAATCCAAGGACACATTAGAAACTGCAGTAAGACAACTCATTCTGCTCAACCCCAAAATGCATTTGGTAATAACTGGTGGAAAAAAAGGGAGCTGGTACTGGGATGGGGAAAGTGTAAAACACCAAGCATCATTTAATGCAACTGTCAATAACACAGCAGGAGCAGGTGATGCTTACCTTGCAAGTGTAATAGTAGGTCTTGTTGCGGGATTATCAATTTCTAAATCACACGAATTAGGTGCTCTCGTTGCCGCATTTTCCGTGGAATCAGCAGACACAATTGCAGGCAATATCGATCGAAATACTTTTCTTAAATTCATTAATAGAAATAAGATTCAAATCTCTGATGAGATCAGAAGTATGATTAAGTGAAGAAATTTTATAAATTATTCCTTAAAATACCAATAAGATAATGACCCCAAACGAAAGTAACTTGACATTACCATTCATCATTTTGTATTATCTATAAATATATTCATTTTTTTAGGCGGTTGTAATGAAATTAGAAAAATTACGCAGTGAACTTTACGAACTTCATCTTGAGCTTCGAAAATACAACTTGGTAGTTTGGACAGGAGGAAATATTAGCGCCATCGATCGGTCTCAGAACCTTGTTGTTGTTAAACCCTCCGGTGTTAAATATGAAGATCTTGCTCCAGATAAAATGGTAATAGTAGATTTAGAGGGAAATATCGTCGAAGGTGATCTTAAGCCATCATCTGATATTAAGAGTCATTTATATGTGTATCATCATATGAAAGATGTGGGAGCGATTGTTCACACTCACTCAACCTTCGCTACAGCGTTTGCTGCAATTGGACAACCTATCCCTGTTTATCTAACTGCGCATGGCGATGAATTTGGAGGTCCGATCCCGTGCAGTGATTTTGCGCTTATTGGTGGGGAAGATATTGGAAAAACTATTATTGATAATATTGGCAACGGATCAGCCATTTTATTAATGAATCATGGTGTTTTTACTATAGGCACGAGTGCTATTCAGGCTGTTAAATCAGCTGTGATGGTTGAGGACATTGCCCGTACAGTATGGTACGCTCTTCAATTAGGTAAACCGCATGAAATTCCTCAAGAGCAAGTAAAAAAATTGAATATCCGCTATAAAAATATTTATGGACAGAAATAATATATAATGCTAAATACTATAAATAATAGTTGAATCTGAAAAGTCTTTTTACGACTTATTTTTACATAACTTGCTTCTTTAATGTAAATTATTACAATAATACAAGTCTACCTTTGGAAGTTGAGCTTTGAATACACAAATACCCAAAGAGATGCGTACACTTGTTCTAAACGGTACTGGATATAAAAAATAATATTTACTCCATCGGTTGAATTTCCCATAAGCCCTGGTTGGCAGTATCAGGAAGGTCAGCCAGCCACTGTAGTGAATTCGCCTGTTTTGTGTCACCTGTCAGAGGATCAATAAAAACAATGGAAGGTTCATTTTGTTCTCTGATTGGCATTAAATCAAACAATACATTGCCATCCGGCGACCATTTGGGATTATTACACATGAAATCGGAAACTTGGTTGAATTCACTATCTAAAATTCCGCAGGACTCTCTATCTGAACCCCATTCCACAAACAGGATCCATTTTCCATTGGGTGAAATTATTGGAAGGCCTCTATTGGATGGATAAGCGAATGCCCTAGATGTAATCTCATCTGCAATTATCGTTTCTAGAATGGCCACATTATCTGAAGGGTAAATTGGTGTCCCGCAATATATCATCTCCAGAAAACGGTTCGAATCGGGAAACCATGACCATATTCCTGTAGACGATATGTAGTATACCGAATCAATTTCACAGGGTTCTAAGACTGGATTTAGTCTGTCAGAATATTGATATGAATTGATAATATTTCCTTCTAAATCCATAATATTAACAATCGGGTCTTCATTATAAACAAATGAATGAAAATAACCCTTAGGTGAGTATCCATAAATATTTTTAAATTCATCTAAGATGATCCTTTTCTCAAAATCGTTCACATAATATAAAAGATAGTTATCAGGCGGGCTTTCGCGTTTTGAATAATCCGCAAGTACCACATAGCTGCTGTCCGGTGCCCAATAGACACTGCTATCATAGCAATTGCCAAGATAGTATTTTTCGTTGCCATCCGGGCTGCTGACCCATATTTCTTCATCGCTGGGATAGGTGATCATGCCCGTAGGGTTGTAGTCATACTTGCTGAACACAATCCATTTACCATCCGGCGACCATCCGATTAAATGCTTATATCCTTTGGGTTCTTTGGTGATATTGTTCGGTAATCCGTCGGTAAGACCACGCACAAAAATATGTCCAAAATACTATTCCTGGTATGCGATCAATTGGTCGGACATGCCTGCATAAGGAGTTGGTGATGGAGTGGGCGAAGGTGAGGGTGAGATGGTTGGTGTCAGTGTAGGAATCGAAGTTAAGGTTGGAAGAGCTGTCGGTGTGGGCGCTGGTGAAAGTATCGAGCAACCAGCGCTGAATACGAAAAGAACAAGCGAGACCAGAATTAAATAGGTTTGTTTCATCAACTTCCTCCTTCGGATAAAAAATTTCGAAAAATTAACTAATGCCTTATGAAAATTCATTATCTCATTCTTTATAATCAAATAGGTTTATAAACAGTATATATTACTTAACCAATCATCCAAGAATAGAAACTTATAGACATTGACTTGTAAGAAAATTTCGAGTCGCCTTTCCCAGTACAATTCAGGTGCAATTGGAATGAAACAGGGTGGAAACAATGGACACAATGGACACTGTGATACGGTATGGACAGTTAGTTCATTGTCCTGTGGAACAGGATACTGCGAGTTCTCTGTTGAACATCAGGACAGGCGACCCCCACCAGCCACCCCCTTAATATTGGGGGAATATTCGCTCTTTGGTAGACTAGGGGGTTGATAAGCCCTGGGAATCAAATAATAATCTGTTTATTAGAAAAACTGATCATTACAATGATTTTTCTTAGATCCTGATCGTGATCTATAAATGATTAATCGGGCAATGCCCTGATCACTACATGGGCAGATGAATTCGATTCGAAAAATCCATACAGTTCAATTTCTTTGAAGTACCCTTGCCAATTGTTCACCGGAAGGTCTGTAATTTTCTCTCTTGCCATTATCAATGGGTCATTTGATGAGCCCCAATCATAATCCCACCCGAATAGACCGATTTCTAGTTCCGGATTCATCGGATCAATATTGACAATAAATCGATCCAAACCTCTTTTCTTCGTCAGAGCATAACCGATGTCATCAAATCTATACACTTTGCTGCATGTCATTGGGTAGCGCCAGCTGTAACCGCTGCCCACGCCCAGATTCCGTTGATATTTTTCTGTACTCCAAACAACAAGTTCAAAATAGGTTTGGATTTGGTCGCACTTTCCGCTAAAACTATCTCTCGTTCTACCAGTAGCAATCGAATTAAATATTACTTCAGCGCGCATCGAGCAGGGAATCAGGTTATGCGCCAAGACCTCACTGCGATTGGTCTGGTCGTTAGGCAAATTAGCCACAATCTCGAAATTCATATGATTACCGCATCTTGCAGGAGAAGGAAACGTTACCGCCCTCTCATGCGGTAAGGCCAGTTTGAAGGGATTGCCATTCAAATACACAGTAAACCCTTCTATCTCGCTTTCATCCCCTTGCCATTCCCAACTTAAATACTTGTCGGAAGGATAAAAGGGATTCGTGCTAAATCCAGTATCAAAAATATCCAGGTTAAAGGGTGGCTCAATGTTTGGATCAAAAAAAGTATAGGTACCTTCTGGTGTTTCATTTCCATACGGCCGGACGATCATCCAGACCGTGAAATTTGGTGTTTTTATAAATTGGGTGTCGATAAATCCAATTTCAGAGGGAGTCATTTCCGCATCAAAATTACCCAATGAATTTAACGTTCCACCGCTCCAGGCAAGGCATTCTCCTCCTATATCTATCGAATTATCCTTTGGATAGGGAACCATGAATGACCGAATGCCTCCCCAATATACGGAGGATTGTGGATCTGTTGGCAGAACACCGGTTTGATAGAAAAGGCTTTCTTCTTGCGGGAAGCGCTGCTCAGGTGTTCCTTCCACGGAGATATAGCAATAAACCTGGTCATAATTTCCAAATACTTCCAGGCGGTTGACTGAGAAATATAGATAAGGCGCTGTGAAATCCTCACACTGGGTTGCCGGCACACCAATCCATACATCTTCACTAGGCTGCGCAGCCAAAGAATTGACTGCTTCCACCCAAAAGTTATAAAAACCGGCAGGTGGTGTGTTGAACTGGAACCAGACTGAACCGGTATGTTCGGAGGAACTGACTGTTGCGATTACCCTCGGGGGGAGATTTATGCCAGCAAACCAGATACGGAATGCGTCTTCATTAATGGAGTTGTCGTTCCATGAAAGCGTCACCAGGCAGCCTTCATGAGACGCGGAAAGCCCATCTGGCGCCTTAGGTGTGTTCAGCACCGTGATGATTGAAGCCCAATTGATAATGGGCAATGCTTCTGTTATCTCAAACAGGGGGGATGTATTGGGTGGGGCGCCACCAGGTTGATTGGTGGTGCCGGGCTGGTTGGTTTGGTTTCTATCACCTGCCACGGGTGCGGGGGCAGGCTCTTCATCCTTATTATTTGGCAAAGTAATCCTTGTGCCAGGAGGTAGTATCCCATCACTCAGGTCTGGATTGAGCCCTTTTAGTTCGTCCAGGTCGACACCAAAATCATCCGCGATGCTTGCCAGTGTGTCTCCTTCCTGTGAAATATAAATTAATAAGCTGTCATCCGGTTTATCAGCTGAACCAAAAATATGTATGGGAATGCTCTGTCCAATCAGGCCGTTCTGGTCGGAGGCGCGCACGGATAACGCATGTGGACCTTCGGTAATTGTTATTTCAAAATGTCCATCAAATGCCCCGTCAATACCATCGTCATTAAATGCTTTTCCAACGCTTTGTCCATCTAGCCGCAGTTCCAGCACCTGGATGTCCGCGGTACCGATTGCAGACGCCAGGACATTAACCGTTTGGCCAATGGGATAGGTATCACCCGCTATCGGATTTATGAGCTGAACGGTAGGCGGTGTTGCGGCTGCGCGTTTATTCTCTCCGACCCGGTCGATGATCTTATATACTAAAAGAAGGGCTGCGGCTAAGAAAAGAAGGATGCCCAGGGTAATAAGTATCGGTTTTCTCGATTGGGTTTTTTTCATCATCATTTCCAATTAGCAAACGCAGCAATCAACCACCAGGGTTGTGATAAAAGGTGTCCAGTTGTTAGAATTATCCAATGCTGAACCGTGAATATTGACAGTGCCCTTAGTAGAAAATGGACCGATAACTCCCTGGTATTCATTTCCGCCCACATGAGACAATATCACTGTGCTGCTTTCAGACCCAATAGATGCGACTGCCTGGACCGTTGAAATGCCCCCCAGATCTATTACTTTGACAGAGATAATCGCAGTTTGTGTAAAACCGGAGCAGCCATTCTGGTAGATGGTGCTGGGACTGACCTGTACATACGTGATAGTTGGCGGTGACGTGTCCGTTTCTGGTTCCGGCTCTTCCTCTGGTATGAACGGAGGTGGACTTTCTGGCAGCTGTGGTGATTGCGCGATGGGCACATTTCCAAAGTCACCGATTGTATCGACGATATTTGCCGCGACCCAACATTCAACAAAGTTTTCCGGATGGAGGATTAGATACCAGGAGTTGTTTCCCAACCGGTCTATGACCTCGGCTGCTTGACCATTTTGCAAAACCTCATCGATTTCAAAGTCTGTACTCGGGCCGCTGCGGCAGTTGATAGCCTGTTCAGGAACTACGGAAGGTACTTCGATAGGTTCTTCAGCGACTTGAATCAGCTCTTCTTCTTCCTCTTTATCTTCTATTTCCTGCCCGATAACTGATCCTTCCAATTCCAGCGGCAATTCCTGCATGACGACCTGATTTGAGATGATAATGACTGAACTGGCGGCCATACCTGGATTGCCAATAGTGTCAGTGGACTGCGCATATATCGTGTACATCCCTTCACCGGGGGGCATCCATTCGTACATCGCCTGGCCCAAGCGTTTACCCATGGCATCTATCTTTTTAATGGGTTGATCTCCATGGAAAAATTCAATGGTATCCACACCATCGTCGTCCGAAGCATGTGCCTGTAAGATAATCATTTGGAGTGGAAATGTTGAATTATCTAGCGGCTGATCGATCCAGGTACGCGGGCCAGCTCCGGTTTGGCTACAACTTGAAACAAGGAGTAAGAATAATAAGCCAATATTTATACAAGCTTGTAATTTATTCAAGGTTCCCTCCACAATTAACATAACATACCGCTGAATGCCTCGATATATTCTCCATTCTAATGTTGAAATTCAGCACACGTACTGTAAGAAAACTATGTTCTCATTATACAAAATTTTATTTAGTTTCCTATACCTATTCAAATCTTATCGAGAGACGCGAAAAAATAATTTCGTAGAAAAAATTAGTATATCCATAATATACCTTAGTGGTCAATTTTGCAATTACCTATATTGAATCGCCTTCCCAAACAATTTTCGTGTACAACATGGGAGTTACCGGGTGGAAACAATGGGAAAACTGGCTACTGACTCTTAATCAGAAGGCCATAGATGATGCTACGCGTATTCTGGCGTTACAGATCTTTCCGAAACATAACCAGGATTGCGCGATCAAGTTCATGGACTACGTTATAGAAAAGTTTCCTTTCCGGATCAGCACGGTCAGAACCGATCGGGGTCATGAGTTTCAAGCCCGTTTTCACTGGCATGTCGAAGACCAGGGAATACGACATGTGTATATAAAACCGCGAACACCACAGCTTAATGGCAAAGTAGAACGTTCACACAGAACTAATCAGACAGAGTTCTATCAACTGCTGACCTACACGGATGATGTTGATATAAATTCTAAGCTTGAGGCCTGGGAAAACTTTTATAATTATGATAGACCTCATATATCCCTTGACGGGAAAACACCTTATGAAGTTATGAGGTCTCTATTAAAGTAGATTGAAATATGTCCGGTAGGGTATGACGTATTACAGGTATAAGTTATAATCGATTTAGGGCTAATTATAGAGTAGACATTACAATGGTAGATGATTTCAGGTATTTTAATCTAGATGTTAAAGATTTGGCTTATGCCTTGTACAGAAATGTTAGAGAGTTACCAATAGTATCCCCACATGGACATGTTGATCCACAGATCTTCTCTTCCCCGGATTTTCATTTCAAAAATCCATATTCATTATTGGTCGAGAATGACCATTATGTACTCAGGATGTTATTTTCACACGGGGAATCATATGAGATGTTATTACATCAAAATGATCCACGAGAACAATGGAGAATTTTCGCAAAAAATTTCTTTCTATTTCGAGGAACTCCAACAGGTATATGGATCAGATATGAATTAGAGGAAGTGCTTGGGATTAATCAAGAACTCAATGCAGAGACTTCGGATGATGTCTATGACCTGATCTCTGAAAAACTTACCCGACCTTCATATCAACCAAGAGAATTGTATAAAGAATTCAATATTGAACTTTTAGCAACGACAGATTTTGCATATGATAATCTTTCACATCATAAAGCAATAAATGAATCTGGTTGGCCGGCAATGATTATCCCAACATTTAGAATGGATGATATTGTCCACATTGGAGATGAAGGATGGAATTCCAACATTGAAAATTTGAGTGATGTTAGTGGGATAGATATTATTGATTTTAAATCTTTCATAAATGCAATCCAATTACAACGGGAATATTTTATTTCTTTAGGATGCACAGCTTGTGATCTAAGTGTTGAAATACCTGTATCTAAAAGATTATCCGATCAGAAAAATGATTATATTTTTCAACAGGGGTTGAACAAAAATGTAACCGATGATGAATCAAAGGCGTTTCTTGCTAATATGATCCTTGAAATTGCTAAAATGAGTTGTGAAGATGGGTTGGTTTTCCAATTACATACTGGAGTCCGTCGAAATTTTGATAACGCAATTCATAAAAAATTTGGGCAGAATGTAGGTTTTGACTTTCCACTCTCTGTTGATTTCGTTGATGGTCTCGCATCGTTATTGAATGATTTTGGTAAAGATACAAGGTACCAAATGATTCTATTTACATTGGATGAATCCTCATACTCGAGGGAATTAGCCCCATTAGCTGGAGTATACCCATCAATATTTCTGGGTCCTCCGTGGTGGTTCCATGATTCTTGGAATGGAATGACACGCTTTTTTGATAGGGTAGTTGAGACCAGCGGGATATACAATTTAGCTGGATTCAATGATGACACGCGCTCATTTCTTTCAATTCCTGCAAGACATGATCTTTGGAGGAGAGCTTCAGTAAATTGGTTGGCAAGTCTTGTTGAAAAAGGTTTCCTAAAGGAATGGGAAGCCAATGAAATGGCTATCGATTTAACATATCGACTTGCGAAAAAAGCATATCGAATTGAGAGTTGAATAAATAGAAAGGAAAGGAATATGTTGATGGAAAATGACTTTATTTCAGGACTAATTAATTTCGAGAGTAGTGTAATTCTGATCACTGGCGGAGCTGGTGTTCTTGGATCCCATATGGCATCTGCCCTTTATGAATTAGGGGGAATTGTTTATATTTGCGATATGAATGAGAAAGCTGCCAAGAAAGTTGTGACCCAAATATCGAAAAAAAGCACTACTGGAGAGATATATGCTCGCTGTCTTAATGTCTTAGATCGTAAGAATATGGAGGAGCTTGCCCTCGAGCTTATGACAAACCATGGGAAGATTGATTACCTTATAAACGCAGCAGGTGGAAATAATTCAAATGCGTCAACAACCGAAGATAGGCCTTTCTTTGATCTTGAGGTTAGTCACCTTCGATCAGTAATTGATCTTAATTTAATGGGTACTATCATCCCATGCCAAGTAATAGGAAGATTTATGGCCGAGAAAAAAAAGGGTGTGATATTAAATATTTCTTCAATGAACGCTTTTCGTCCTCTAACCAGAATACCAGCTTATTCAGCAGCAAAAGCAGCTATTTCAAATTTTACACAATGGTTAGCTGTTCATATGGCTCAAGAATATGATCCTTCAATTCGAGTTAATGCTCTGGCTCCTGGATTTTTTTTAACTGAACAGAACAAATATCTTCTTCTAGAAGGAAATGAGTTAACACATCGAGGAAAAAGAATCCTAGATCATACTCCGATGGGTCGTTTTGGAAAACCAGAAGATTTGATTGGAACAATGCTTTGGTTACTTTCATCTGCTTCTTCCTTTGTGTCTGGAGTAGTTGTACCGGTTGACGGAGGATTCTCTGCATTTAGTGGTGTTTAAAAACTCGGATCGGAATATGCCAAATGGATATAATACAAGCTTATAAACAAACTGGAATTCTCTCAAACAATGAAATTAATGAAGTGATTAATGATGGTTTGGGTGGCTGTTTCCGTGGAAAAAAAATTCTTGTAATAATACCTGATCATACTCGGACGATTCCACTTCCACTTCTATTTAATAGAATTGTAAAAACACTTGCTGATACAAAACAATTAGATTTTCTTGTTGCTCTTGGGACGCATCCACCATTGTCGGAAGCTAATCTAAATAAACTGGTTGGATTAACAAATTCCCAAAGAGCTAATAGATATAAGCATATAAGAATATTAAATCATAGTTGGGATAACCCAGATGCTTTGCTCTCAATCGGACATTTCGATGAAGATGAAATCAGGTATTTGTCTGGCCAGAATTGGCATAAATCACTACCAAGTAAAATTGAGATCCAAATCAATAAGATCATTTTTAAATATGATCACATTCTGATATTAGGACCTGTATTTCCCCATGAAGTGGTTGGATTTTCTGGAGGAGCAAAATACCTTTTCCCCGGAATATCTGGTCCGGAAATAACAAATGCTTCGCACTGGTTGGGTGCTCTTGCAGGGGTTGTTAATACAATAGGTAAAAAGAATACACCCGTACGCGCATTGATAAATAATGCTGCACAGAAGATATCAGTCCCAATTTCTTTAATAGCTTGTGTTATGGATAAACATGACCTTGTCGGAATTTTCATTGGAGATTTATTCGAGGCATGGGAACAGGCTGTAAAACTCTCTAGTGTCAGGAATATTATTTGGTGTGAAGATCCGTATAAAAAAGTTCTGTCTTGTTCACCACCAATGTATGATGAATTGTGGACAGCTGCGAAAGCTATGTATAAGACAGAGCCAGTTGTGCAAGAAGGTGGGGAAGTGATCATATATGCACCTAACCTTGATAGGGTAAGTACAGTACATGGGAAAGAAATTTATGAAATTGGGTACCACATATTGCCTTATTTTCTTGCGAATTGGGAAAGTTTTCAGAAATATCAATTGGGAGTCCTGGCCCATAGCACACATTTACGCGGTAGCGGAATATTAGAGAATGGGATTGAAAAACCAAATGTTGATATCTTTCTAGCCAGTCAGATCTCAAAAAATGACTGCGAGAGATTAAATCTAAAGTATTTAGACCCGGAAAAAGTGAATCCTGGTGATTACAAGGATAAAGAAGATGAAGGAATTTTATATGTTCCTAACGCTGGAGAGAAGCTATATAAAATTAAAGAAGGTAGTGTGCGTATACAACGTTTGTAATTTTAATGGGTATCTCCGGTTGTGGGAAAGCAACAATCGGCAAAGGGATTTCCGCTGAATTAGGAATCCCTTTCTATGATGGTGATTTTTTCCATCCACAGGAAAATATTGGCAAAATGACAGCGGGAATACCATTAACGGATGAAGATAGAGAAGGATGGTTGAACCAGATAGGAAAAGTTATAACAGATGGTTTAGCTAAACATAAATCAGGGATTATAGCCTGCTCTGCTCTGAAAGAAATATATAGAAAGAAATTATTAGTAGATAGAGCAAAGGTGGTATTTGTATATCTAAAGGGATCTTATGATTTAATTTTCAACCGTGTGAACTCTCGTGCTGACCACTACATAAAATCTTCAATGCTGAAAAGTCAATTTAAGGCATTAGAAGAACCTGATAGTATTTACAAGTAAACATTGATAATAAACCAAATGATAAGTAGTTTTCTTGCCATATAATTGAGTTCCGCGGATTAGTATCAACTTATTTTGTTTTCGCTTGTATTATTAGAATTTACGGTAAACTTTTTTGAAAACAGATGAAAATATTAGATCAAGGAGAGTTATTATGAGTAATACCAAATTATCAGAAATGAAAGGTTTGCTATGTTAAATATCGGTATTATAGGAGCAGGTGCGATTGCCAATACGCATATAGAGGGCTTACTCAAATTCCCAGACAAGTGCAAAATTGTTGCTCTTTGCGATATTGATCCTGATAAAGCGCAAAAAAAAGTAGAACACTATCGATTAGATGCGAAAGTCTTTCAAAGTTATAATGACTTGTTAACAGAAATTGAGATTGATCTGGTCACTATTTTAACACCCCCATTTGCTCATGCCGAGACCGCTATATTCGCCTTGAATGCTGGGGTTAATGTACTTGTTGAAAAACCGATGGCAACCTCTCTAGAAGAGTGTGATGCAATGATTGCTGCTGCAAAACAAAACGGCATGTTGCTACCTGTGGTGGCTCAGAACCGTTTCAAAAACCCCATGATGAAGCTCAAGTCAGTACTGGACTCAGGGATTGCGGGCAGAATTCTTCATGCCCAGGTTGATTCATTCTGGTGGCGTGGTCAAAGTTATTATGACTTATGGTGGCGTGGAACCTGGGAGAAGGAAGGTGGTGGCTGTACTTTGAATCACGCTGTGCATCATATCGATCTCTTACTTTGGATGACTGGTATGCCGACTGAAATTCAGGCTATTATCACCAATATCAACCACGAGAACTCAGAAGTAGAAGATTTCTCATCATCTGTGCTACTGTATGACGATGGTCTAGTTGGGCAGTTGAATGCTTCCTTGATACATCATGGTGAGAATCAGCGCCTAACTTTCCAGTGTGAAAACGCGGCTGTTTCAGCCCCATGGAGAGTCCAAGCTTCTGCAGCCATGTCCAATGGATTCCCTAAGGCGAACAAAGGTTTGGAAGATGAGATCAATAAATTTTATACAGAACTTCCCGATTTGCAGTACGAGGACCATGATGGGCAGATTGCTAATGTGCTAGCTGCTATGGTTGGGGAGGAAAAACTTCTGATTGAAGGTGTAGCCGGACGCAACACCATAGAGGTAATTTCAGCGATTTTTCAATCCGGGTCAACAGGCAATCGTGTCAAATTACCCATGACTCCTGATGATCCTTTTTATACCCACAAGGGTATCCTTAAAAACGCACCTCGTTTTCATGAAAAGACACGTAGCGTGGAGTCGGCTTCAGAAGCAATCACTTTTGGTTCCGATTATTAAAAGGAGGACAAATTATAAAACTGAAATACATCATACCAACCTGGACACTTTGCAGTAGTATCTAAACTACAAACAGGAGGATTGTATGCACAAAGAAGCCAGGGAAGAATTGAGGGTAAGGTTCAAGCTTACAGTACTTGAATATGCACATCATATAGGTGTTACAAAGGCCTGCAGGGGGTTCAATGTCCCTCGTCGTTCAACATTTTACCGTTGGAAACAGAAATACGATAACGAAGGACGATCTGGATTATATAGAAAAAAACCCGTCGCAGATAACCATCCACGCAAGACATTTCCTGAGGTTGTTAAGAAAATCTTAGAGCTCCGGACTGATTATCAATTAGGATCCTTACGGATTACGTATTACCTGGATCGCTACCATGGGATCAAGATATCCGAATCCACGGTGACCAGGGTATTGAGAGCCCATGGAGTAAACCAGCTGCCAAAGAGAGCTCCCAGACGTGCTCTTCACACCAAACGGTATGCCAAAAAGGTTCCAGGACACCACGTTCAGTTAGATGTAAAGTTCTTGCGGTTGAAAGATATAGAGAGAAATTCAGTGAAACAGTATCAATATACAGCCATAGACGATGCTACGCGATATCTTGAGGATATGCTTCGCGAAGGCAGAAAAGGGGGGATTGCGTCAAAGAATACACAATTATACGCGAAGGAGATTGCTTCGTTGCGCTGCGCACTTCCCGCGATGACACGAATGTGATTGTATTCTCGAGCGAAATGAATTGATCTCCTACTTCGCAGGATTATGGATCGAGAGAAAAAGAAAGTGGTATTTTTGTTAATAAATATCTTCGCCAAACAATGATTTTAAAGGAATAATTGCCGCTCCTATCGCAATTGAACTCTCACTTGGTTTCGACTGCGCAATTCTTGTTTTTGATTTGTATATATCCAGAACTTTATTTTTAGCAATATTATTTATTTGATTGATAAATATTTCCGGGTAGTTATTGTAACCTACACTAAAAACGATGTTTGATGGATTGAGAACATTAATAAGAATAGACATACCAATACCAAGGTATGTCGCAGCGTCTGAAAGCATATTCGTTGCAATCATATTTCCGCTTTTAACTTCATTTAGAAACATATTAAAATCGATATCTTCAATATCAACCACATCTTGAATTTTAACTATTCCCTGGCGGATTAATTTTTTAATTCTATGAAGGATATAATTTTCCGCAGACATAACTTCCAAACAACCATAATTGCCGCATTTACAAAGTGGTCCATTTTCATTGACTTGAATGTGACCAATTTGTGCAGCAAAACCATTGGAACCTCGATAAAGTGTGCCTTTGATAAAAACACCTGCGCCTATTCCAGTTCGATGCATAATACAAATAAAATTGTCAAGATCTTGACAAGATCCAATCCAGTTTTCAAACACTGCACATGCGTTGGCATCATTTTCCACGATAATCTCAACCTCTGGCATCGAATCGAAATTTTTCGGGACAGAAATATTCTTCCAATTTAAACTATGAGCGAAAAGAACCCTGTGAAGTGAATTGCTTACTGCCCCTGGAACGGCTAAACTAATTCCAAGCAGGTGTTTCTTGGGAATTGAAAGTTTTTGTAAAGTGGAAGAAATTATTGATTCAATAGAATTAAATACTTTACTGTAATTTTCACAAAAACCAATTTTTTCCACTTCCTCAGAAACGATATTGCCCAAAAAATCGATTGTAACAATTCGTATTTGATTAGTAGTAATATCTACACCAATTGAAAAATGAGAGTCAGCCCTTAACTCCAGGAGAATTGGTTTTCTTCCACCACTTGATTTTCCAATTCCTGTTTCATATAGATATCCTTCATTTAAAAGCTCAGCGATTAGAGTCCCAATCGCGGTCTGTGAAAGACCGGTAAGTTTTGAGAGATGAGTTCTTGATATTGATCCATTAATTCGAACCAGATTCAATAGCTTGCTTCGATTATATCTCTTTAGAAAACTCGCATTACCAAGGTCATAAATCAAAGGACACTCCTATTAGAAACAAAATAAGAAAATATGATTAAGTTCTTAATTTATTAACATTAATCCTGTTCATTGTTAAGAAAACCACGAGATTTTAATATAAAACTCTTGACTTCTTATTAATAAAATGTTAACATAATAAGAAAGTATTAGTAAGTATATCTCAGAAAACGTATCTTCATCTCAGAAAATTGTAATTGCAAAAGCGATAATCATTTCAGGAAGAAGTATGAGAGTATTTTCCATAGGCATCAAATCTATTCATAATTATGTGGACTTCTATGAAAAAACTAGAATTGAATCAGAATCTGGTTTTGATGTAATAGAATCATGGGGGTTGGAATCTGATTATTTTAAGAAAATCCAGAGAATAACCGAGCAAAAAAATATCCCAATAACCCCTTATACACTAATAGATCTTTGGATGAATAAGGGGAATCTTGATTATAAAATAGTGATGAAAAGGAGCGCATATGGATAGATGAAAAAAAAGAAAAGTTGAAAATTTGTTAATAAAATATATCAAGGAGAGAATAAAATGAAAAAGCTTTACAAGATCGTGATCGGACTGCTAGTATTGACGCTGGTATTTGCAGCCTGCGCCCCTGCAGCTGTTGAAGAACCCGCAGAAGCCGAAGAGGCAGTAGCCGAAGAAGTGGTTGAAGAAGTCGTTGTAGAAGAACCCACGAGAATCGGTGTGTCAATGTCAGCAAGTAGTAGCGAAAGATGGGTGCGTGAAGGGGATTTTCTTCAGGCAGATTTGGAAGCACTTGGGTATGAAGTTGACTTGCAATTCGCAGAAGATGATGTGCAAGTTCAAATTTCGCAACTTGAGAATATGATGACCGGTGATGCCAAGTGCTTGATTATCAATCCGATAGATAATGCGGCACTGGGTACTGTACTACAAACAGCCGCCGATAATGGTGTCTTCGTTGTTGCGTACGACCGGCTTATTATAGATACACCTAATGTAGATTACCATGTTACGTTCCACAATGTAAACGTTGGCAAGGGAATGGTAGCTGCTGTTGCAGCGGAGCTTGGATGGGATGAAGACAACGATGAGGTATTCAATGTCGAGTTTTTCACTGGTTCCCCAGATGATAGCAATGCATTTACCGCATATGATGGCATGACACAAGGACTGCAACCTTACCTCGATTCGGGGAAAGTGAAAGTTCTTTCTGGACAGACAGAATTTGACCAGGTTTCAATTCTCGGTTGGAAACAAGAAACTGCCCAAAAGCGGATGGAAGACCTAATTGCTGGCTTCTATTCAGGTGGTGAAAAGGTACATGCTGCATTCAGTCCTTCCGATGGGCTAAGTTTTGGTATTGAATCAGCACTTGAATTAGCAGGATATACTTATGGCGTGGATTGGCCGCTTATCACCGGACAAGATGCAGACATATTTGCTGTGAAGAATATCATTTCAGGAAGAAGATTCCTTTCAATGTTTAGAGATGGAAGGGTCGAATCAGCCCATGCAACTGCTGCTTGTGAGGCACTCCTAAACGGTGAAGAGCCAGAGGTAAATAGTACAGATTTTGATAACAATGTAAAGGTAGTTCCTACTTTTGTCCTGGATGCAACACCTGTTACAATTGAAAACTATAAAGAAATTCTTATAGATGGTGGGTACTATACGGAAGCTGATCTAGAGGAATAGTTTTTGCAACCATAATCAATACAATTCACTTTGTCATTGATTGAGGAAGAATAAAATGTGATGAGTCTGAACTTTCAGACTCATCACTTTAATAGAGCAACCTTTATTGGAGTCATAAATGCCAGATGCAATCTTAGAAATGAGAAATATTTCAATGGAGTTTCCTGGTGTATTAGCTTTAAATAAAGTTAATTTAACACTAAATCGTGGGGAAATTCACGCTATTTGTGGTGAAAATGGTGCGGGGAAATCATCACTAATGAATATTCTGAGTGGTTTATATCCATATGGCAATTATTCAGGCGATATATTCATGAATGGGAATGAATGCCGATTTAAAAGTATCAAAGATAGTGAGAGGAAAGGGATTTCAATAGTACATCAGGAGCTTGCTTTGAGCCCTTATTTGTCAATTGAAGAAAATATTTTTATTGGCAATGAACAGACCTCCATGAAAGGAATAATTGATTGGAACCTTACACACATTCGTGCAAAAGAAATACTCAAGACAGTGGGATTGGAAAACGAGAATCTAAAAACACCGACATATAAGCTTGGTGTAAGTAAGCAACAACTAATTGAAATTGCCAAGAGTTTAGCCAAAAATGCTAAGGTGCTAATTCTTGATGAACCCACTTCTGCTCTTAATGATGAAGAAAGCAATAAGTTGTTATTATTATTATTGGGATTAAAAGCAAAAGGCATTTCGATCATATTGATCTCACATAAGATCCATGAATTGTTAAGAGTCGGAGACACAATAACAATTCTTCGAGATGGGGAAACTATTGAAACATTAATACGAAACAGTCGTGAATTTAAAGAAAGCCGAATAATAAAAAGCATGGTTGGCCGCACTATAGTTGATCGCTTTCCATCTCGTCAACACGATCATATTGGAGATGTCGTTTTTGAGGTAGAGAATTGGAATGTTTATCATCCAGATTATAAAAATCGAAAAGTTATCAATAATATCAATCTTAATGCGCGTAAGGGGGAAGTGGTTGGTATTGCAGGTCTAATGGGAGCCGGAAGAACAGAATTTGCGATGAGTGTATTTGGACGCACATATGGGCAAAAGATTACAGGAACATTAAGAATAAATGGAGAAGAAATAAAAATAAACAATGTAGGCCAAGCGATAGCGAATGGGATTGCTTATTTAACTGAGGACAGAAAGGTGTTTGGACTTGTACTTATCAATGATGTTAAATGGAATTTATCTCTTGCAAGCCTTAATCAATTTGCTGTCCGTGGAATTATTGATGAAGAAAAAGAAGAGTTAAAAGCAGAAGAATGTGTAAGAAATCTGAATATCAAGGTAAGTAGCTTGAATCAACGTGTCTCAACTCTTTCTGGGGGCAACCAACAGAAAGTTGTGTTATCTAAATGGCTTCTTGCGGACCCAGAAATATTTATTCTAGACGAACCTACTCGTGGAATTGATGTTGGAGCCAAATATGAATTCTATTTAATCATTAATAACTTAGTGAAAGAGGGGAAATCAGTTATTCTCATATTATCGGACATGTCTGAATTGATCGGCCTTTCGGACCGAATTTATATCTTAAATGAAGGAGAAATTGCGGGAGAGATGAAGCGAGATGAATTTTCTCAAGAGCAAATAATGCAGACAATCATGGACCATTCTGGAAGGAGAAAAATATATGGGTAATAAGAATATTGAGAAGAAAGAAAACAAAATATCAAAAAGTGTGAATTTACGACAAGATAGTTTGATCATTGTGTTGATATTCATCTTTCTAGTATTTACTTTTCTCACAGAGGGAAAAAATATAACACCTATAAATATAAATAACTTAGTAATGCAAAATTCATTCATTGTGGTTTTAGCTATAGGAATGTTATTGTGTCTTCTTGTTGGAGCGATTGATCTATCAGTGGGCTCCGTTGTGGCAATAATCACTTCATTAATGGGGGTAATGATTATCCTGGGGAAAATGTCAATACAATTCGCAATAATTAGTGGGATAGCCCTGGGTGTATTAATAGGGGTTGTTCAAGGATTTTTTATTGCGTACGTAAAAATACCTGCGTTTATCATTACTTTAGCAGGTATGCTAATATATCGTGGATTAGCTTTAATAATTTTGAAATCCAAAACTATTGGTCCTATTCCGCCAGAATTTGTAACAATTGGGGCAGGATTTGTCCCACAATGGTTTGTACAAACTAATGGGATGCAATTTGATGTGATTACATTATTAGGAGGCATTGGCACATCCATAATACTTGTCTATTTCGAGATGTCGAACCGTAAAAAGAAGAAAATTCACAATATTCCTGTAGCAAGGTTTTGGCAGGTAGGATTAAAATTAGCCGTAACAATAGTAATACTGAACTTCATAACATATAAATTAGCAAGTCATAACGGAACACCTTATGTACTAGTAATAACCAGCGTATTGGTTGTTTTCTATGGTTTTATTACTCAAAGAACAATTGTGGGAAGGCATATCTACGCCGTAGGTGGGAATCCTAATGCTGCTCGCCTTTCCGGAATCATGAATGAAAAAATAATCCATTGGGTTTTTATCAATATGGGTTTTCTTTCCTCCATAGCCGCGATTATCCTAACAGCTCGTATGGCATCGGCATCACCAAAGGCTGGTGAGGGATTTGAATTGGATGCGATAACAAGCTGTTTTATTGGGGGAACATCCTCATCTGGGGGCATCGGAAATATTTCTGGAATTGTTGTCGGGGCTCTAATCATGGGAGTGATAAATAATGGCATGTCGTTAATGGGTGTAAGCATAGATTGGCAACGAGTAATAAAAGGGCTGGTATTGATAGGATCGGTTACATTCGATATGTATAACAAAAAACGCAAAACAATATAAATTTTTTAGGTAAGATTTTTATTCAATGGAAAAATCTTGAAAAGAATAAGGATAAGGACCAATTTATGGAAAAATAATAAGTCATCTACTGCAAAGTAAAAAATCTAGAACTTAATCATAATGAAGTAAGGAGATTACAAAATGGTTTCTAATAAAAAAATTATCGCGCCAGCTACTAAAAATATTGACGCAAGTGCTTTTGAAAAAACTGATTCAACCGAAATACGCTGGTTGGCTGGAACAGGTTTTATGATCAATACAAGGGGAATAGTGATTATGTTAGATCCGCTGCTGATATCATCTGGTGATAATCCTCTTACATGCGAAGTGGGGCTAGAAATGGTATTAGATTTTCCAATTAAAGCACAAGATGTACCGAAGTTGGATATATTATTGTATACACATTCCGATGATGATCATTTGGGCGGGGAAACTGCACTGATATTAGAAAAATTGAATCCACGAATCATTGGCCCTTCCCCTGTTTTTGAAAAGTTAGTACGAAAAGGGGTTCAACCGAAATTGATAGAAATATGCCGATATGGAGATAAAATTATCATTGATTCTATAGAGATTGATGTTCTGAAGGCAGATCATCCGTGGCAGCTTCAGGATCCCGAACGTTTAGGTAAACCATTCAGGTTCAGTGATGCGTGTGGATATAGGATAAAAACACCTGATGGAACAATACTTTTTACTGGAGATACCCGCTTATTGGAAGAGCATCTGAACATGGAGTGCCCCGATGTACTGATACTTGATGTTTCCCGTTGTGAATATCATTTGAATGTAAAAGGAGCATATACTCTCGCGAATTTGATGTCAGATGCTTTGTTAATTCCTTATCATTATGGCACATATTATGCTCCAACAATTCCTGCTCATAGTGGTGATCCGGAAGATGTGTTTGCCCATGTTACTGAAAGAAAAAAACGAGAGAGACGACTTGCCCCTGGACAAAAATTAACCCTGCATGAGGGAAAGGAAATTATTAACTGAAAGTTTGTCTCAGGCCGCACCTTTAATTGGACATTTAAAAGCCAGCTTTCCTGGAAAGCATGAACTTCTTGGTGGTGAATTAGATTGCCGTAATATATTCAAGTAAATTAGTAAAACAGGCTATGATTGTTTTGTTGTGTTGGAGTTCTTCCCCACTCTTCACGATGAGGAATCATTGGAGCAGGCATTATCAATAATATTGTGTTTTTTAGTTGAGAGGATATCCAATTATTTTAAATCCAAAATAATCGGAGAAAGAAATGAAACATTTCATTTTGGTTGGGGATATAGGCGGCACAAAAACGACATTAGCGATTATTGATAAAGAAAAAGGACCGAACGTATTTATTGAAAAGAAAACTTTTACTAGTAAAAATTTTAATTCTCTCACCTCTTTATTAAAAGAATTTTTAGAAAGCATAGATTTCAGCATCTCCCAGGCTAGTTTTGGTGTTGCCGGTCCAGTGATAGAAAGACGATCGATTTTATCGAATCTTCGATGGAATATTGAGGAAGAAGGGCTTAGTAAAAAATTACAAATTCCTGTAAGGTTAATTAACGACCTGGAAGCTACTGCCCAAGCTGTTCCTTATATAAATCAAAAGGATTTATATACAATACAGTCGGGAATTGATACAATAAATGAAACACTAGCGGTGATCGCGCCTGGCACTGGTTTAGGCGAAGCTTTTTTACACTGGAATGGAGAAAACTACCAAACATATCCATCTGAGGGGGGACATTCAGATTTTGCCCCCATCGATCCAATACAAATTGATTTATTAACTTATCTGCAGCAACAATTTGGGCACGTTAGCTATGAACGTGTGTGCTCAGGCCCTGGTTTATTCAATATATATTCTTTTCTAAAAGATACTCGTAAATACAAAGAACCTGATTGGTTAAAAGAAAAGATTTCTATGGGAACAGATTCGTCTCCAATAATCAGCCAAGTTGCCTTGGAAGGGACTGCGGACATAGCTATCGCAACATTGGATCTGTTTGTTTCAATTCTCGGAAGCGAAGCAGGAAATCTGGCATTAAAAGTTCTCGCAAAAGGTGGAGTATTTATCGGAGGCGGGATCCCACCTCGCATTATACCTTTTCTCGAAAAAGAAATATTCATTAATTCCTTTAATAATAAAGGAAGATTATCGGGAGTTATTTCAAGAATACCCATTCATATTATTCAAAACCCTGACACAGCGTTGATTGGCGCGGGTTATTATGGATTAAGCCAAGGTCAAAGCGAAAAATTAAATTAATATTAATTTACTCAGCTAGATCAATTTCTACTATTTACGAGCCGACTTTCCTGATTTTGGATGCAATTAGAATGAAACAAGGGTGGACACAATGGACACAAAGAGCAATAAGCCCTTAATCAATATATTTAAGTAATAAAAGGATTACTTCTAATTCATCACTGGTGAGTTAGAAACTTCGGTACATGATGTTTCTATTTAACTCCATATTGGTTAGAAACTACAATCATGGAAGATGGAGATTGCTACGTCATGCTTCGGGTTCCTCACAACACCCCAAGGGTGTACAACGTGATTCCGTAACAAAATAGAGGGAGATTTTATTGGATATGATCCTGGTCAGGATACTGCTGAAATCCTTTATGAAATTACAAAAAACCATGACTTTGCAGCAGAAATATTTGCTGATAAGTATTACAAAGTTTTAATAGAAGATGATAAAACAGAAGAAAAATAATTAAATACCTAGTTTGCCCTTCATAAACCCATTTCCTGTAACGCAAAATATTCTACCTACAAGAATAAATCTGCCTTCCATTAGGTTTCGATAACTTAAAATTACCGAAAGCATAAATTAATAAATATCATTTTGAAATTTAAAATACAAAAATAATGAATTTTTTCTTCTATCTTAGAAGCAAATCATCAAAATCATCATAAGTTGGTAATTTATCCACATTTTTCACGATTTTAATAAACTTAAAGAAGCATATTCGCAGCAGGTTAGATAGATCAATTGAAATATATTTAAAATCATATTTCTTTATTTTTTTTGTATTTTTTCCATGAGCAATATTACTTCTAACATTATATGCGTCTCTAACTAATTTGTTGACTATTTTTCTATAATATAAATTTGAACTTGAAAAACCAGCCGTTCTTAATGCAGTCTTGTATCTGATGTTATCTGAATTTTCAGAAAAAATTGCTTCAAGCGCAATTACTTTATCAAGGATTTTATCTCCATCCTTCCACTTTGTCTGAGCACTCTCATATCGCGATAATGCTAGATTATAGTTATCAGGTTTTGTGATTAAATCCAAATTTTTATAAATTGTTACTAGTTTTGGTATATAGCTACCTTCTAAAAAATACTTACAAACAGGAGGAACAGTATTATAGGTATATCCAGATGAAGATTCAATGTCATAACCAATTGATCCAGGGTTCGAGATCATTGAATGTGTTGATAATCTTCCAATACCACCATTTTTCAATAATCGTAATGATGTTATAGTCTTATTAAATTCCCTGTTGATATTTTGAAAAGCATGAGTATCGGGTATTCCGTACTTATATGTGATGTCTTTTCCAAGTATTACTCGATTATGAATAATATCGTCCCTAATTTTGAATCTGTACTTTCCTTTTAGTAAATCGCTTACCTCTTTATCTGTTAATCGCTTAATAAATATTCCATCAGTCAATTCCATTTTTTCGAAATCAGTATTCAGCCCTTTGAGAATAGAAAAATAATTAAAAGTAGTTTCTTTTTTATTAAAGAAAGTTAAGAAATTTTCTGAAATGGTATCGGCAACTTTCTCATCAAAAATCAGTTGATTAATTTCCCATAAATAATCTCTAAACAATCTCATTGAAATTAAAGCTGGTAAAAGGAAATCCCAATCTATACTCGTATTTTCTTTGATTTCGGCTCTACAATTATTGAATTCATTATCATTTTCTAGTTCTTTTTTAAAATCAAATATTTCTTTTATTAAAAGAGTGAATTGAAAATTTATATTTGCCAATATGGGTGGTCTTGTAGAAAGTTTTATAGAGTGATTTTTAATTTCGATATCAATCCAAGAACGAGATTCTTTAGGTAATTGTTGCTTTAATTGCATGATTGAGTTTCTAAAGAAAAGAAGAAGTCTTCCTTTATTCATTTGATAATCCTTAAAATACTTATTACCTAATATCAAATAATATTTTCATCTATTTCAGGAAAATGATTATGTTGGCAATACATAGAGATATTTTTGGCCAAAAAATAATTAGAATACTAATAGCTATTATCAAGCATAATCTAGCAATAAAACCAATTTTCTTATAAATTACAAAAAAGCAAGCATTAATTTTGCCCTTTTTCTTATTAAATGATGTTGGATTATCGAAAAATCGACTACAAGAAAAATCATATAATTCGTTAAATAAATTTCCGAAGAAAAAGAAAATTAATCCTTTTGCAAATTGAGATTCCCAAAGTGAAATTGCACCAGCTATAACACCAATAAGGGGGCAAAACAATAATAATGTAAAGCCACGTTTCAAGTTTGATAGCAATTGCTCTTTTCTGTCGATTGGTGAAAGCCATTTATGATAATAGTTTCCAATATCTTCGATTAATTTATTCTCTAAATCAGTAATAGTCTTTTTACTATTTAAATTGTCTCTAACAAATTTATATTCGATAATATCTTTTTGTGTAATGAACCCCAAAAACTGGACACAAAATCAGGGTTTTTTATTTAATCTCTGCAAGCATATTCTGCTTATTCCAATTGTACTCAAATTCAACCGGTGTCAGATATCCTAATGATGAATG
>SDBT01003153.1_pt1 | contig 28682 bp, 29 predicted proteins | sample 2277101 | NCBI WGS metagenome assembly SDBT01 (sample SAMN10404973, study PRJNA504765) | marine sediment metagenome | isolation source: marine sediment core GS10_PC15, 103 cmbsf | place: Arctic Ocean: Southern Knipovich Ridge | collected 2010 | reverse complement strand
CCCGCCCGGAGATTATCTACTACGGTGCATCAACAATACCACGGCTGGTAAGGTACTGACCCGCCAACCTGACATGTGGCAGATCAATCATAAGGCCCTGGGTCGTACGTTAACCGTGCCTACTAACAATGCAGACACCATGCGTGGTATTCGTGCTACCACTATTATTGTGGACGAGCGTAATACTTTCGATGGTGAAGTAGTTCAAAAGGTCATTCGACCGATGATGATCGTTGGTAAGGATTTCCGACACACCGCCAGAGGTCTGGGACAGAACAAGGTGTTTCAGGTCTCTACCATAGACTACACGTTCCGTGATTGGTACAAAGAAATTACCATCCAGAACAGATTGGCAAAGCGTGAATACGATGCGCAGATGTCATTGAAAAAGGGTGATTGGGACGAATATGAGCGCCTAATGAAGGTTGATGATTCGGCTCTCAAAGCAGCCTCGTTCTCCATATCCCGTGTGGATTATACAGATCTATTGGTACCTACGGAGATTGAAGCGGACGATAAGGTGTATGAAGTACACTTACCCTTACCTCCGGATACTACAGCGGACGATGTTCGTATCTACGACTATCGGGATGATAAGACGTATTGGTATCTGTATCCTGTTGACAAGGCTGGACTAGAGGAACCTTACTTAGATGGTAGTATGGATGAGGATCTGTGGATGGCCGAGCAGCGTAATGTATTCATTGCCGCTTCTGGAAATGTGTATCCACATGAACTGATTGTTAAGGCGGCGGATACGCCAATTTATCGATCCGGAAAGATCCCCGGTTATGCTAGTTTCGAGGATGATTTCTATGCCCCGATTATGTATACCTGTGGAGATCCGTGCGTAATGGGGCTAGATTATGCTCGTGAATCTGATGAATTTGCCATAGTTGTGATTCGGCTAGGTCCCATGTCAGAAGGTAAGTTCGATCCAAATATGCCTAAGCGTGATTCTGATGATAGAGTTCTCATCGGTCACACTACGTGGAGTAGTGTCATCTGGGCTGAAGCCTGGAAGCATCAGACTGCTGCCGATGCTGCCGATTTAATCAGACGACTACGTGCCCGATACAACATCATTAACATACCCCTCATAGCTGGTGGTATTGGAATGGATAAGCAAGGCGGCGGTACGGCTGTTAGAGATCAGCTTGCACTACCTAAGCCTCCGGTCATAGATGGTAAGCCGGATCCTATGTGGGTAGAGCCTCAGATAATCTTCGATCCCCAAGATGAGGATTATGCGCATTTCTCTAGTATGCCTGATACCTCCAAGTATTGGAGTGGCCTGGAACTAATTAAGCCCACCAATGCTACTAACCTAGAATCTACCATGGGTTCGAAGGCTATGCTACAGAAGCAGATTCTGTACATAGGGTACTATGAGGCTGCAAGCCAATGGGCTAGAAAATTAGGACTGATTACGGCTATGGGTGGCATCGATGATGCCCATCCCCTGTATCATCAGGTTTTGGTTGGCTACAAAGGCGTCAATAGACTGAAGTCTCAGTTAGTACGTTTGCAGACCAAGACTACGGAAAGCGGTGTCACCAGGTTCGTCATGCCTGGCAAGAAAGAACTAGAAGAGAGTAAGAAGGATTTGTATTCCGCTTTCATCTATGCATGTTACATGGCCAGGCAACATATAGTGGGACTCACGAAAGACGGTATGAACGCTCCACCTACGGCTCAGCCCATTCTGGTGAAGATTGGTGAGGATAGTAGACGTAGGGGAAACAGAACAGAACAAGATCGATTACGATCATGGACCAGCGTAGGCTGGAGAAAAGGTGGATAACAATGGATATTATTGATCGACAAGATACGAATGTAGTGGTGCAGTTGGATGATACACTGGACTTACAACATATTCGTATTACTAATGCGGGTGGAGACATACTACTGGACAGCCATGAACGTGGTCTTGGTGACGGAGATAAGATGAGTGCTGATGCCAAGATCACCGTGCCTTATGGTGCCACGGTGGAGTCTACGTACGAAGGGCAAAATAAAGACACCCTATACATAGGACAGGCTCCCTCTGAAATCCGAAGTGCCGCAACCAGACGTTTGGGTAAGTACGGGCGGGTGGGAGTGTAATGGGAATTAGACAGCCTGATGATTGTAGGTGTTTTGGTGGAAGCTGTTGGCGACGATTGTGTCCAGGCAGACATAGGGTCGCTAGTATTATTCGACCGCATGAACAATCTAGGCCTAAGACTAAGAAGTTTCCCGAGATACTTACATTGAGTGAATCTCTTGCAGAATTGGAGAAAGATGCAAATGAGCGAAAAGAAAACCAAAGCTGAACTTAAAAATGTGAGTATCGGTAAGATAGAGCCTGCCCTAGCGGAGCAGGTTCCGGATGAGGTATTACAGTTCCTTCAGAGTAGTCAGAGTGTATCTCCTGATACTCCGCTGTCTCGTGATACACTGGAGAAAATATTCGCTGATAGTCCACATATTGCCACATCTTTGTTGAATGAGGGTACGGCTGAAATTAGGAATAGCCAAGGAGTGACTGTAGTACTGGGTGCCGGGTTTAACACTAATGGTGACATGATCACCACGGCTGCAGCTATTCCTAGAACTCCCGGCAAATCCGAAAACTTCCTAAAAGAGGTTGAGGATTTTTCAACGAATCTTACCGGACGTAAGGAATTACTTGATCTCTATGACACTGTCTATAGACGTGAAGGTGTTGTAAACAACGCCATCAACAAGAGTGCGGCCCTGGTGGGTACGGAGGGTAAGTTCAAAGTCAGATATGTGAAGGGAAAGAAGGGTATTTCTGGAGATAAGAGGGCGGAAGAACTATCCATCATTTTACAATTCTGGCAGGAAAACGTCAATGGTCGTGGTCCGGATGGTGCCGTCACTGGTGACCGGGGACTAACGGCATTCATATCTCAAGGAACTAGGTTGGCCCTGAAGCAAGGGGATCATTTCGGTAGACAAAACTGGGATAATGTGGACATACCAATTCTGAAAAAGACATTCTCTCTTCCAATTTCACTGCAGAGTTTCGACGCCAGAACGATTGAGATTCCTGAAGGCCTGGAGGGTACGGGGATTGATCTATTCTACTGGGTACCTCCGAGTAATTTCATCGATACGCTTAAGGAGCCTCAGGATGAGAACGTAAAGGAACATATTGACAAGCTGATTCCTCCCGAGGTACAGTCGGGATTGATTGCAGATGGTAAGTGGCTACTGGATCCAGCCCTAATGATTCACGTCAAGCACCGAGGTACGGCAACGGCCAATTACGGTGAGTCCATGATTGAGCCTGCCATGACTGAGATTGCATACAAGCGTGCTCTACAGGCACTGGATATGGTTACGATTGAGAACCTAATCAACAGACTGGTCATCATCATGATCGGCTCTGATGATAAGGAATCTGTGTATCACAAGCAGGAAGTGTCCGGAACTCGTATGAGCATGATGTCTAACATGCTACGTAAAGTCGGGCCGGCAGCAACTATCATTTGGCCTGGTCCGGATATTGAAATCAAGGAAGTTGGTGCTCACAACGCCATCCTTGAGATGGATGAGCGTTACAAGCAGGCTGAGATCCGTATCCGTAATGCCCTAGGCGTACCCTCTGCTCTACTTTCAGGTGATTCCGGAGATGGTAAGGCCGCAGGCTGGGCAGCAATCGTAGGACTAGCTGCCGAATTAACGGAACTTAGAAACCAATACAAGCAGATCTTCCGTACTATTGCAGAGCGTATTGCTCTGGACAATGGTTATGAAGATGTGGATGTGGTCTGGGAGTTCAGTCAAGAACTTCTGACTAACAAGGAACAGCATGTCTCTATGATCATGGATGCGTTCAAGGGCGGTGCGCTTTCTTTCCAGACCGTACTTGAGGAACTTGGGTTCGACTTCGATGCCGAACAAGTTCGTATGATTGAGGATGTTGCATTGGGTAGACGTGAGGAATTGTTCGGGCCACCAAGAGCCTTTGAGCAGCCGGATCCAATGGGCGGTGAGTCTCCGGAGGGTGAAGACGGACGACCACCGGGTGGTGACACAGTCGATCCTAGGAAAGATAAGGAAACTCAGAAGACGACCGAAAACAAGTAACTGGTTGACTTGTAACAGTCTACTGGATTTTCGCTGTTATTGAAAATTTGCGATTTCACCGAGTCATATAGACTTAATAATAAGAAGATCATATGAAGACGTGTACTAAGTGTCTTGTAATCAAGCCTCTGGAATGTTTTTACAGGGATAAACATCGTCCCGATGGATTATTAATCTACTGTAAAACATGTAGGCGTCTCATGCAACAACGCTGGTATACAGCAAACAAAGTTTCACACAAACGGGCAACTGTACAAATTACTCGACACTTACGAGTACGAAATCAGGAGTTCATCTTTCAATACCTGAAAAATAATTCTTGCGTGGACTGTGAATTTAGTGATCCCAGAGCTTTGGAATTCGATCATACAGATCCTAGTACAAAGTTGTATAATATTGCTGATATGACCAGAGGATTTTCCTTGAAAACTATTCAAGCAGAAATCGATAAATGTGAAGTTAGATGTGCGAATTGTCATAATATAAAGACGGCAATACAGCGTAATTACTACACAAATAGACTACGCGAAGAATAGTCCGAATACCTTACGATTGTTCTAGAGGTGGTTGTCTATATGCCGACTAAAAATCCAACATTATCTGATCTTGCAAGGGAACTGGGTTACGACCCTGCCCATGCAAAGATGCTCCCCATTAAGGTCAGGGTTGAGCCCTACGATGATGTTCCGGAGGTAGTACTTTCCCGGTTGTCTGAATTAGATGAAATAGACTGGGAAGAAGCTACTAGCCCCATAACCACCACAGGTAAGCCTCGTATGCTGAAGCTGACCGCTTGGCTAGCTCATGCTGGTCCCGCCAATGCAAATGGCGATGCGTTCTTAGCTGCAGATTTGCAAGCTGTTGCTGCGGAAGGTTTATTTACCCCTCCCTATATCGGGATGGTGGATTTCAATCACGATTTCATGCCTTACGGCGCATGGTATTCCGCCCGATACGAATTTGATCCACAAGCAAATGAATTTGGGCTACTAGCTGAGGGAACTATATTCGCTTGGCGTTTTGAGGAACTGGCCGATAAGATCCTGGCACACCAAGTGCGCAACGGTCATATTGACGTTTCCATGGCTTGTATTTGCGAGAACATAGAAACTCGTACTGGAGAATCAGGTGCGACGGAATTTGTTCTACGGAAGCCAGTTTTTCTAGCCGTTTCTATTCTGGATGTTGATGGTGCTGATCCAAATGCTCGTGCTGTTGGAGATGAGCGTGTAGATTCTACAGAACTGGATCGTACGCAGGAATTGAATCAGGCAACACTATTAGAGATGCATGCTTTAAACGGCACGACTCTGACAACCTGGGCAGCGACTGCCCAAGCTAATAAGATTGGCCTGGCCAGTCATACTACACAGGAGGAAATGATGGATCTAACAGAGGTCATCGAACAACTAACCGAGGCTATGGGAGACCGGGCGGTTGCCATTGTGGCAGCGCTTCAGGATACTCTTGCAGAAGCAGCCAGGGTTCCGGTACTAGAAGCCCAGTTGGCTGAACTAGTAGTAGAGCTAGAGGCATCTTCTGAAAGTCTTGTAGATGCACAAGCTGCCGTTGAGGCTGCAAATGTGGCATTAGAGGCTGTAGCGACTGAGCTAGCTGAGCTAACCAGTCAGTATGAAACCCTAGATGCAACCCACGCGGATCTTGTTGCAGATCTTGAGGAATCAGATCGCGCAGCAGTACTTGAGACACGCTTGGAAATGCTGCCTGAGATTTACATTACCGTTCTTGAAGCGCGTGATGATGAGGCTAGGGAGCTTACCGAAGGACGATTTGCTAATATGTCCGACGAAGAGTGGGAGGCAGAGCTTGAGCTTCTGACTGCCGGTTCACCAACTAGTTATACAGAGAGAAGTCGGCGTGAGGGTGGGTTATCCTCTGCGGCTGGTTCTACTGGTGGTAACTACGCTGTTGACGAATTTCTTAACTAACTAAGCAAGGTTTGAGGAGGATATAAATGATTACTATTCGTAATCCCAAGCAATGCCAGTCCTTGACCGTGATTGCTCAGCAGGTGTTGATAGTTGGGCAGCTAGTTAAGCTGATCCAGTCTACCGGCCCTCTCGGCGATCCGTGCATGGTCGATGATCCAGAGACAGCGGATTATAAGGATGCTACTCTTGAGCTTGGTATTGTTTACTTTGTTCCTGATGATGACGAGGCTGTAGATTTTGTCGTTGATTCTAACGATAATTCCCTAACGGTCAACGTGGATCCGGACAATGTAACTGCCATTGCTGCAGGAGATCACTGCACGTTTTGGTTCGATAAGCCCATTGTGGCCTATCATCCCAGTGGTTTCACGACCGATGCTGGCACAGTGCTGGTTGTTACTACTCGTGAAGGCACACCGATGGCTTTCAATACGTCTGACCATCTGCTAGATACCTTTGACGTAGCGGACACGGATGTGTCCGATGTGTACATGGGTACGCTCTACCGCAACGACGGTAATGAGCTAACTGTTCTCTTCTCCACACTGTAGGAGGCCATATTATGTTAATGAATTTCCGTAAGGCTAGTTCTACTGAGGATGTGAGGCAGAAGAAGCTAGCGGCCATTCAGAAGGATCTTTTGGATGTCCTAGATAACGGTGGTGTAGGTGCATTTGCCGCCAATCCTGAGTTGCAGTTTAAGATTGCTACTCTTTTCCGTGAGACGGTGGTCGATGGGTTCTCCATGACTGATCCGACTCCTATCTTTACTGAGCGTCGTGAAGGGCGTCTTGGTGACAAGCATGAGTTTACGAAGTTGATCAACACTTTACGTGTTGTGAAGTACGCTCCGATGTCCGAGCCCTTGATCTTCACGCCCCGTAAGGCTAAGTATACGATTAGCACAGCTATGTACGAGCTACCTGTCGGTATCGATCTCCAGAAGATTCTTACCCGTCAGCATGAGATCTCTGAGTTTGCAGACATGTCTGCCCAGGCGATCACTCGTCACTATGTGAACCTAACTCTAACTGCTATTGATACTGCGTGTGCCACTGGTACACAGGATATCAGGGGACGTAACCTACGTACCGCAGCCGCTGGTGTCGATCTGGCACAGGCAGAGTTGGATGGACAGCTACGTCGTATGTATGCTTCCGGCATGGACGGTCTAACCGTCTTTGCACACCGGTATGCTCTTGACCCGATCTTTGACTTCGCGGCCAACACTGACAATGCAAATGATGAGCTTCGTGCTCGTGGTGTGCTAGGTGTTTATCGTGGTGCACGTCTAGTCTCTGTTCAGGACGAGTACAACATCTGGACTTCTGCCTTTACGTCTATCAACGGCGTGGACTGGGAGAAGTTGATCTTCGTAGCCAGCGGTACTCCAGGCGCAATCCTTTTGGAGCGTGACCTGAGTGCTCTTAACTGGCAGGAACTTGACCCCGAGCGTGCTTGGTTCCGTACCGGCGTTCGTTGGGATCATGGAATTCTTGTTCATTCCAATTGGCGCTACGGCGTAATTGAACTAGCCTAACAGCTAATTGAACAAGTGCAATGATTGATAGGGCGGTCAGGCGGTCCACCTTGAGCCGCCTCGCCGCCCTATTTCTTTGTACCATAGTCATTGCAGCAGTAACCTACACATTCATATGTGTGACTATCAGGGGGATTCTATTCCATATAAGAAAGCGTTCATGAGTAAATGTATAGTTGAATATTGCAATGTAGCAGAATCATTGACGAAGAACATGTGTAATATGCATTACAGACGCTGGTCTAGAGGTGAAAGAGGTAAGGTGTTATCCAGGCCTAAGTATGCCCATAAAGGGTTAGGTCCAAAGCGTAGTCCTAGTACCACAGATTTACATTGGGCTGCGGGATTTATTGAAGGGGAAGGATCGTTTAAGCAGGGAATACGGGAACGTAACATAACCGTACAAGCTAAGCAAAAAGATCCAGAAACTTTATACAGACTACGAGAGATGTTTGGGGGCTCTGTGTTTTTAATAGATTCAGTGGGTATTTACAATTGGTGTATATCAGGTCCGTACGGGACAGGTGTTGCACTAACTCTATTCAGTTTACTATCAACTAGGCGACAACAGCAACTCGAACACTTTCTTGGGAATGACAACTAATTATCCTATTGTAGGAGGGAACGATGTCTGAAACTAAAACGAAGAAGAGAGGGCCTGGTCGCCCGCGTGGCAGCAAGAATAAGGTCAAGACTACACCGAAAGTGGTGGAAGCAGAGTTAAGCATTCCACAACAAAGTGATAGTGATAAGATAGCTGACTTAGAGGCACAGCTAAAACTGATCACCATGGCCTTGGTAACCGACCGGGAGGTTAATGAACCCCCCGTAATGGATGATGAAGAGATTATTGGCGTCACCAAGATTGGTGGCCCCAACCTAAGTATCTTCCTAACCGATGCCTACGGCAGAGAGAAGCATTTCTTCTGGGAGCAGGACGGTGAGAATCTGTACATGACTCCGGCACAATATTCTGAAATGATGGATATGCCCGGAGGTAAGAGATTCTTTGATCGAGGATGGGTGAAGCTGGAGAATGAGGCTGGTAGTGAACTGGCCATCATTGATCCTGAGACCTTTATTAACAATTTCTCTCTAGATGAGATTGATGATTACTTTTTAGCACTGGATGATCCGTCTGTTATGTTACGTCTGGTTAACTACATTGACCATCAACGTATCGTTACCGAAGATGAGAAGGGCCATCCCATTGTGGATGATGAGGGTAATCCAATAGCGGAGGTACTTATACTGAGTACGCGGCACAGGATGGTTGCAGAATCTTGCGTTTCCCGTCTTCATGCACTTACGGGAGTTAGATATTCACTACTAGACGGCTAAGGTAAATGGATAGAGATATACTCTTGGAAGAGATTCGTACAAGATTACGTGAGGCACAAGAAGACTGCGACTTAGACCCGTGGATTTATCAGGATGAAGACTTGATAATGGGTATACGTTCAGCCATTCGACATTTACGTGCCCTAAAGGTGACTCTTGCATTGGATCTATCCCTAACGGGTGCTTTTGATACCGATCCTACTGAGACACAGGGTATGTTAATTGCCCTACGGGTGTGTTCGGATCTTCTCCGAGGAGATCTGTCCAAGAAGCTCAGTAGTGGTGAGTTGGGCGTTTCTGCCCGTAGTGTAGTTGATAGTTGGAGTACGATTGAAGCCTCTAAAGGCCTAAAGAAAGCTTCGGATTCGTATAAAGAGGATTTCGATACGCTACTAACTATTGTACTATCAGACGGCATCGATACAGCCTCAGGTGTATTCGGACAGCAGGAAACGTCGTTCGGTGATGCCTAATGAACACTGCGATAGCGACCCGACATAGGGATGATGCGTACAGACGCATCGTTGAGGCTGGACAAGATGTAATTGTTCGTCCGCCAATAGCAAGATCTACTGCAACGGACAACACGGAAAGAGTATTTGGATCCGCTACGTACGAGACAGCTTATGGTACGTCAGTTACCGTTAACGCCTGGGTTCATAACACAGCCGTACCAACTACCTTTCAACAAGGACCTGTTAATCAGGGGGCAGCACTACTAGGTATGTTAGCAGAATCAGATTTGATTCTATCACTTAAGCTTTCAGATGCCCTGGTAGATAGCACAGTACTTTTCGGACGCACTATATTCGATCAAGCGAAAGATGTACAGGTGTCAGGAAGTACCTTCGAAGTCTCCGGAACATTTCGTAGTGGATTTGCTCCAATAGGTCCGTACATCCTTTGGGTAGGACTTGTAAATTCCGGGGAGTAAGGTATGACCCACGACGACGGAGTGGCTCGTGTTAAGAGTCTACAGAAAGAATTTCTACATTGGGTAGAAGAGCATCCATATCTGTCCGCTCTGGATCATGATCGACACAACAGATTACGGAGGTCGGCATTCAAATCGACTTTTGAGGCTTTCCGTTTAGGTAGAGTCGGTATACGAGATGAAGCCGAAGCGATGCCGCTTTGGAGTAAATTCTTCGGATGGGCCGCCGTTATAGGCTTACCTGACAATGTGGAATTAGAAATTCAGGCTATGTGCTTTAGAGTTTCGTTAGAGGTATTCCGAGTTGGGGCCATGGTCACCGCCGCTAAGGGAGTAACCAATGGTATACAGTCTGGATAACTTACTAGTTAGTATGTTCGTCAATATGGCCACGGAATTGCGGTCAATAGGATGGAATATCTTTTGGCACGGTAGTGGAGATACGGATGCATTTACTGGCGGATCCGAACAAGGCACTGTCAGTTTGATTCAGAATATCCCTGCCAACCCAACCTTCATAATGGGAGCAGTCGCAGGAGACTACACCAGTAGTGATAAGATCGTAGTACCTGCATTTGCGATTGATGTGCAGCCCCCGCAACGTTTGCAGCGTATGGGTTTAGGGGACACACAATGGGAACGAGAAGTCACAATCAAAATAGGTGGTATAGCGGCAGACGCTAGACAGCAAGCTGCCCTGGCTACGGCCCTTTACGATTGGTTGCAAATTGGTGACGATGACTACTTTATGCCCATTTCGGATTATGACACTAATCCGTCATCTCCTCCAGCTTTACAAGCCGCAGAGGTGTGGTGGGCTAACATTGTCACTCCGGAGGTACCCACTGAGGTGGATGCCATTCGGTACCAAATTAACGTTGAACTGATTCTGCGGTATGTGGAATAGTTCCATAGGAGGAAATAAATGAGTGTATTTCATGTACAAGGCAAAGATGTCATCTACAAAATTCATGACGTTGGTACTCTCAACGGCATTCAGAATTTCAGTTGGGATCCGGCCTTTAACGAAGAGTTCCTAGAGGAGCTTGGCAACGTTAACTATGTAGCTACATCTGTTGAGCCTGAGATTTCAGGATCTTTCGATGTGACTTCTACTGGTTCTGCTGTGGCCCTTCTAAGTAAGATGATTATGACCCTGGATGGCTCTGGTGGATTCACCGGCTATCTATTCGCTTCTGGTACACCAAACGTAGGAACTATTACATCTGCCGATCTAGAGTTTGCACAGTTCGATCTTATCGGACCTAAGCAGACCAATGGTTCGTGGGATCGTTCTGAGTTCTTCCCTCGTGTGTTCCTAAGTTCTATGTCGTATTCTGGAGATGCTTCCGGTAATGCAGCCGCAAGCTATAGCTTTGAAGGACAGCTAGCCGAGGTATATCGTTCCGATGCTGCTGGTATCGGACACGATATCATCACTAAGATTGCAACGTACACGACTGCGACGACTTTCACACTAGAAGACATGGCCTTCCGTATGGATTCCGAGGCTGGTGAGGCGGGCGTAACGGCCACCAATCCGACGCATCTATACATTGCTGCACTGATTGATGAGAACGTTTATAGTGACGCTTTCCTTTCTAATATTGATGATCAGGCTGACGTTGGTCCCATCATCGTTACTATGCTAGCTACTGCACCAGTTCCTGTGGGTGCACGTATTACGGTGCTAGTTTATGCCGATGATGCTGGAACTGCATTCCCGACAGTTACTAATCCGGTGACTCCTGACTTCATTCGTTCCAATTTTATGGATATCTGGCTAGTGTCTGTTGCCACGACTGATATTGACGGACTGGCAGATGGAGCGTTTATTACTCAGGCTTTTGTGGATGCTGATTTGTACTTACGAGTCCAATCGTTTGATATCAATGTGGATCTGAGACGAGAAACTCTACGACAGATCAAAGAGCAGGCCGGTAGTTCCATCTATTACCGTTCTGCTACGTATCCTCTACAGATTACAGCAAACGCAACTACGTTTGAAAGTGATCTTGCAGACTGGATTGCCATCACCGCTGTAGCAGATCCACCTGTGGATCCGTTTGATGACAAGCTAGACCTGGCCAAGTTCGTAGGCGTGACCTACCAGCTAGTCGTACGGTATTACGTTGATCCGACTACTCCGATTCAGATGGTTGGTTTACTTGATGCTACGGTCACGGGTATGAGTTCTTCCGTCGGAGTCGGTGGTAGAACAGAAGTTAACTGGAGCTTCGCTGGTTCCAACATTCGAATTGAAGGACTTGACGAGTAATCCTTCTTCATAACAATTTGGGGTGGTCTAGAGTCCAGGAGATTCTGGCCACCCCATTTCTTTTGGAGGTTACATGGTAGGTGTGTGCCCCGCCTAGAGTCGTCACTATCTTGCAAGCAGTGGAGACATGTGTCGCTCAATTATCAATTGGATCCCTATACCGACGTATGGATCCGAGGTAAGCCAGATGAGCAGAACTATTTCCACCAGACCATCGAAACGTGCGAAGAGCTTCCGTATTTTCCATTAGTACTAATGCAACCCCCAGATGCACGATATGTGCGAGGACATACCAACTTAATCGAATTCACACACCCTGAGAACGCTATCTACATTTTTGGCGGTAACAATGCCTACTTCTCGTTTGAAGAAGATATGGGAATTCGTAAACCTAATCATGTTATTTACATCCCGGTACAGCATGAAATGTATTCCTGGACTGCTGCTGCCGTGGTGCTGTATGACAGAATGCTAAAGGAGAACAAATGATTCACGTAGCTGGACTTTGGGAATTGGGATGGAATACTCCGATTAAGGAGATTGAACTTTGGGATTTCATGCTTAGAGCTTTTGGTGTTGATGAGTTTCACATGACACCTATTACAGGGATTAGCCACAGGGGTATTACGAAAGAGTGGGCAACGCTACAAGAAATTCTAGATCATCACAGGGACTTGGGATTTTCCATAGTGTTTGTAGATGAGCGAGGGGATATTGAGCTTCAGGAGTTTAAGCATCCTGATAAAGCTCTGTATGTATGCGGTCGAGCCAATTTCAGTCCACTACTGGGTTATGCTACGGAAGAGGATAAGACAGTCCGAGTGGAGACCTTGGAGACCAGAGGATTACTGTGGCCCCATCAAGCTCTTCCTGTGGTACTGTATGATAGGAGATTAAAATGACTGTAACCGTCACCGACCAACGTACTGAGATTGATGATGCCGATACCGTTGCCATGACGGGATGGACGTCCAATTCTGGTGAGACGTTGAACCATTTCACTACTGATCCTCTTCCGTTTGAGGGCACTGGTCACATTGGTGCGGCTATCAGTGAGCAGATCGGAGATGTTCACCATGCGATATCAGCGACCAGTTTCGCTGATCATCTTATCTACGTTCCGACCCTGCCCCTTGGTTCAATGGAGTTGCTGGCGAATGGTGGGATCACGCTCTTGCTGGGCGATGGCACTGATCTGATCGCCTATCACATCGCTGGTTCTGACATTGCAGTATTTCGACATGATACCGGGTCACCGAGTTATCAGATGATGGTGGTGGACACGGCTAACCTACCTCCTGGGTTTGAGGTAGTGGCTGGTGTGGAGGCGAATCTTACACTTACGGCACTTACGATCATAGGGGCTCAGTGGGAGACGCTTTCCAAGGCACTAGGTGGTGCGTCCAACTGTTTCATTGATCGAATTTCCGTTGCTCCTGCAGACGTTGGTATCACAATCATAGGGGGTACGTCAGGAGACCGGGGTACTTTCTCTGAGCTAGCTGCTGCTGATGTAACTCAGGGCCTTGGTATAATCCGTGAACTTCCTGGTAATGCTTTTGGTTGTCAGGGTGTGCTCACATTTGGTGACTCAGCAGGAGTCACCGTCCACTATTTTCAAGATCAGGACGGCTCTTTCACTTTTGAAGACCGTGGCTTTTCTACTGACCGTTATGGTATCAATGTCATAGGTAATGCAACGGGCATTGGTTCTTTTCAGCTTGGATTGATCGTAGGATCTGGTGATACTCGTTCCGGATCCAATGGGTACATACTTACTGCACCTGTAGGGCAAGGTGCGTTGTTCGACGCCAGTGATGCCGATCTAGACATATGTGAATTATATGGCGGGTCGTTCATCAATTTCACAACATCGATTGCATTCAGTGATGATGCAACGAATGCGGCGAATCACGATTGCGCCGGTTGGGGCTTTGTTAATTGTGCCCAGGTTGTGGCGAATCGCATACCTATGCGTGACGTTTTGTTTGATGCGTATGCAGGTACTGAGGGAGGCGCACTGCTTTGGAATGCTAATATTGATCTCCAAAACAGCACTTTCCAGAATTGTGCGGAAGGCGTAGAGCATGCTATTGTTGGAACATTCAGTTACATTGGTTTACTGTTTGCCGGTAATACTGCGGATATCAATAACTCATCTAATGCAACGAATGAAATCGCACTGTCATTTGCCGGTGTGGATGCTACGTTAGACTTGGATGATACTAACAATGGTGGTGCTCAATCATTCACCGTTGGGGGCACTGATAGACAATTATCTTCCATGGCTGCTGAATTAGCTGCCGTGGGTTCTCCCACAGGTAATGTAGAGATGCGGATTTATTCCGACGCTGCAAGTCTTCCATCTACACTACTGGCCACATCGGATGCCATAGCTGCCAGCACACTGGGTGCCGCTGCTACGGTGAATTTTCACTTCAATGATTCCGGTGAACAATTTCTAATGCTAAATGGTGTCACTTACCATGCAGCAGTAGTTTACACCGCTGGTACGGCCACTGATTACGTTACTATCGGTACTGATGCTGGCGGTGGTCTTGCGGGGTCGTCTTCCATCCTGAATGGCTCCTGGACCAGTGGTGGAACTCCAGACATGCCCGTCGAGGTTCGGTATGATGGTATTGTGACCGTTAATGCCTCCGGAGGTTCTGATCCAAGTACTAGCAACATGATTAACACGGGGTCTCCTCCGGGAGCGACGGTGGTAAACAACACGGTTACCCTAAGCGTTACTGCTGAAGATACTACGGGTTCAGGCATAGGGAGTGCTGAAGTACGTATTTCCGATGCAGGTACGGGAGTTACGATTAGTGCAGGTACTGCTAATGGATCTGGAGTATTTACAGACTCTGCTTACAACTATGGTGGAGATGTAGCTGTTGTGGTAGCCATACGTAGATCTCCTAGTGGAGGTCCGAGATATGTACCGTTCACAACAAACGCAACCATCGTTTCCACAGGACTTACTATCGAAGCTACCCTACAAGATGATAATATAGCTTCGTAATCTTCGATTTCTCAGTCCCAAACAGACTTAACTACAGACACCCCAACCACATGCTCAATCTACTTACGTATATAGGAGTTTCCTAAATATGGCAATCCAAGACGATTTCACTATTGATTACGTAGATCGTAAAATTACGTACACTACCGCCTTTGTAGATGATCGGCCCCCGTCTATCTATACGGTCAACGAACTGTATTCCTTTTTACAGGATACGTTTGATGAGCCTGCCCAGATGGATGATCCGGTTCCTATGTCTGCGCAGACTCCAACACAGTACACCTTCATTTACCCATGGTTTATTGATGATGAGTCTATTAAGGGCTTGTATGGTGGATCTATTCAGACTTCAGGATGGACTGCTGCGGGCACGACGGGTATTACGGCTCTGAGATGGCAGGATGCACCAAGCAACGTTCCTGATGCGGGAGAAATCGGTCAGGTCATGACGGGTGCTGGTGGTGCTACGGGCGTGTTCTTGGCCTTTGACGCTACTCGTCAGGTAATCTGGGTACGAGATACCAATGCTACGGCATGGGTTGCTGGTGAGAACGTAACGGGAACAGATACGGATTTCAACATCATGGCCAATAATGGTATCTCTTCAGGAGATACGGTTTGGGCTAATCTATTTTCCGTTGGATCCCTACAAACTGAGACAGAGATTTACATCGGACAAGAGGATGATGAGCTTGGTGGAACAGCTTTCCACGATGCTGATGCAGACTCTAGGTTCGAGCGTAGAATTGAGAAGATTGCAGAGTGGTGGGACAGTGATGTCGATTTCGCAACCGGTTCTCCGAACCTATTGGGTGGGGCAGGACACTTTGATGTACTGATTCGTACTCAAGAGTTAGGCGTTGCCATCGATTCGTCCAACCTGGCCGTATTTGCTAGACAGCAGTCCAAGATTTACTCTCACTTCGAACTTGTCGGTGGTGTGGGTAACTTCGTTGTGCCGTTTGCATCTACGGGTGCTGACCTTAATGCTAACAGTGGTTCCTACAATATTGGATTCGATACCGGGTCCGGTGGTAAGGGACAGTTGGATATTGGAGATGTTATCGAGAACGATGCTGCAACTCCGGTTGGTAGACTACGTGCTGTCGTGACGGCAGTCGTGGGTACTACTTCGGGCGATTTCGACTTCTACCTAATTGGTGAGGATGAAGCAGATGGTACGCTAAGACAGCTAATCGAAAATGAAGATGTGAAAGTCAGAGGTGATGCGTTCCAGTTCCTAATTGACGCAACCGGTACGCCACTTACTAGTATCAATGGTGGTCTGGCACAGGGCATTACCGTGACCTTTGCCGATTTCCAGGTTGATGTGGATGAGGCTGGTGGCACGGAAGAGTACGCGGGTCAGATCGATTGTAACTCAGTTGCTCTAGCTGATGTGTATGAACGTATGCAATTCTACACTAACCGAGGTAACCAGGACGGAACGGTTGCGGCTACTCCGGATACGTTACTTCCGGGTGGTGGTGCAACGGCTGAGGGTTCCGAATTCTATCGTGCCGTTGGTGATCTTGTGTTCGCCTATGATGGTGGTATAGGAACACAGCCCACCGAAGGTAATTTGGTAACCAATGGTGCGGGTGCCTACGGGGTTGTCGTTAGTACAACCCCAGGAGTTACGGGAACCATGGTACTTACGGCAACGAAGGGAACTTGGGCTGAGGATGATTCGGTGGCTGAAATTGATGCTGCCGCGTCCAATGAGGTGTTTATTAATGAGCCTGTAACCGGTCCTCGTGCTATCACAGATAAGACGGATGCTCCGTTTGGATCCTTCGCTGGTGGACGGTGGTTCGTTGCACAAGGTATTGTACTTGTTAATGTTCCAGCCGCTGATGCTAACAACTGGGAGACCATCGACTTAACGGGTACTCGTCGTGCTCCTCCGGCCTCTCGTACGATTACATTTGCTGGTTTGATAGCCAACGATAGAGTCTTCCTAGCTGAGGTTGATACTGTTGGTGGGATTGACGTTACTAAGAATCAGAATGGCGTGGGTGCCGCTGGTGCCGCCGTATCTGATACGACAATTCCGCTGGATTCGACCGTAGCCTTGGATGTTCCGACATCTGGAATGGTAAGAGTAGTGGATGATTCTAGTACGATTGGTGAGGAATACAGATTTGATTACTCCGCTGTGTCTGGTACCAATGTAACGCTGCGAGCAAGCGCCAACTTCACAGGAACGTGTGAAGTTGCTGGTGCATCCCCGACTGTCCTTGTGGATACGGGTGATTTCTCAGCTAACTTCGGGGACAATGGTGAACTCAAGACCGGTATGATGATTCGAGATACGACCACTGGTGCATTTGCAACGGTACTTCGTAGGATTGATGCCAACTCTATTGAAACCACGGTTCTGTCTTCCGGTACCTGGGCAACGACTAATGGTTGGGAAGCTAACCAGGTCGTAGTGGCGTTGGTTGATGCTGATACGATTTACTTCCCTTACATTGATGCCGTGGCCACAGGTACGAGCGTAGCTGTCACGATTAAGTTTGTGTCTATCACGGAGTCCATTGCAAGAATGCGCTTCAGTGATCCGGATATCGGTGGCCAGAGAGTTCTTCCGTTCGAACTTACGGGCGTACAAATCACTGATGCCAACCTAACTATTACGGCAATTAGAACGGATGACACGATTGCCTCTTAACCCTAAGAAAAGGACAATCAATGACCAATATTCACTTTAAGGTGACCGAGGATCCGGAATTCACTCCAACCCAATTAGCGGGACATCTTACTGAGGCCTACCTGAATGTAGATTTGCATCTTCAGCAGGCTGACACGTATGCAACGCAAGCTAATGCGGAACGTACGAAGGCTGTTCGGATGCGTGATATTCTAGATCAGATACGTAAGGATCCGAGTAGAAACAGTCTTGTGACGTATACAGCAGACGGACGACCCCGACGTATGGATCCGTACAAGACTTATTCTGAACAAGCTCTGAGGGAGCAATTGAGAAAACATGAGCATCAAGCTGTTCAATTTGATGCTGATGCAACAAACTTTAGAGCCAAGGTGGCGCAAGCCCGTTCCGAAATCACACGTATTACCGGAGAGTTGCGCAACGTTTAAGGAGTAGGTATGGCAACTCGAACAGACATCACTGTTGATTACTTCCTGAGTCCACGGATTATTCGTGTAGCAGCACCCTCTGTAGAGTTAACGATTCAAGATCTGCATGATACCCTGACAGATATTGAACAACAGCCGCAGAACATAGTGTATACGAAGTTGATCGTGACTGAAGGTAAGCAGCCTCTGGGTGGAAGTGTGGTCGTGGGATTAACGGCAACGCTACAAAACGCACTGGTTGCTTTCGATGCCAGGAAAACTTCTGCAAGTTCAGGTACGGTTACCAGTACGGATGTGACTGGTAGAATCCTAACGGACTCCGCTGGTACGTTGATTATTGATGCAGTTCTGACTGGTGCTACGATTGTAAACGCCTCAGACGTAGCCGTGGCCTCTGTAGTTACTGTAGATTTAGAGACTCAGTTGACCACTGATGTGCTTGGGGATGGAACCGATAATCAGTTCGACAGCGGTGATGTATATAAGATCTGGAACATTACACAGTGTTCCGTAACTGGAGGAAACCTGGTTGCAGTGGATGGTGTAGGCTCACCCCTTAGTAGTCCTATTCTACCAACTGCAGGAACACAGGTCGTCATTACGGCTTCGGCTTCTGCAACACTACAGGAACTACTGGACATTCAGCACTCTTCCTTCAATGGAGGAGTTATGGTAAAGGCTGGTAGTGGATTTTCTGGGGTAACATATCCCATAGGTACGCCACGACAACCGGTGGACAACATACCAGATGCCGTACTGATTGCTACGGAGCGTGGGTTTACTACGATTTTCATTCAAGATGACTTCACATTTGATATCGGAGACATTCTTACAGACTTTAGGATTGCTGGTGAGAATGCGGCATTGAGTACCATAACGATTAATTCCGGTGCTGTGATCACAAATTGTGAGATTAGAGAAGCAACTGTTACTGGAATCCTGGATGGTGGCTCAACTATCAATTTGGGCCATGCCAATAATCTTACGTTCGTGGATGGTCATATTCATGATTGTATTATTGGTGGAACTATCACGTTATCTGGTGTAGCAAATTTACACTTGGTTAATTGTAATTCCAGTGGCGCAGTTGCAGCCCCAATTTTTGATCTAGCTAATTCTGGTAGTGCTTTGAATATCAGAGGATTTGATGGTGAATTGGTACTGACCAACAAGTCCGGATCAGAAGAAGTTAATGTAGATATGAACTCTGGGGATGTACGTATTACCTCTACTGTTACTAACGGCCAGGTAACCGTAAGAGGCCATGGTAGGGTTCTTGATGATGCCACGGGACTTGCTCTGGAAGAAGGAATAATCAATGGCGGTTGTACTTTGATTGATCAGCAAATGAGTGGTGAGAGACAACTACTGATTGAGAGAATTCTTCGCAACAAGCTTATTACTGATCCTACAACTGGAATTATGACCTTATATGCGAATGATGGTACGACAGTCCTGTTGACTGCCCAGTTGTATGAGGGTGCGGGGACTGGTCAGACCTATCAGGGTAGTGGTGCCGAGAGGAGAGAGAGACTACAATGATTGTAGCTCGTGGACTAGGTATTAATGTTGCAGGATCAGGCGGACCTATGGTCACCTTTGGCTTGGGTAGAGTTTCCGGCATCATCCTATCGACATTCCAAGACATCATCACGTTTGTGATGCACATTACAAGAAGCGTGTCTATTTCTATGGAACGCTAAACTTCAACACAAGAGAGGAAATGACATGCCTTTTATTGACACATGTAAAGATCTCTTTCTAGATGCAGTAACCTTTGATCTAGTTAGTCTACATAGTGATTATCCAGGCGCAGACGGACTGAGTAACGAGATATCAGGTGGATCTCCTGCGTATGCACGTCAAGCGATTACGTTTGCTGCTGCGTCAGGCGGCGCTAGGGATTCTAGCACAGCACCGGTCTTTGACGTTCCGCTGACTACCGATGTTGCAGTAATCGGGCTCTGGACAACCGCTGGAACCGTGTGGCGTGGCTGGATGCCTAATGGTGCTGCTGGAAATACTCCGCAGGCTGCGTTTGCACTTGACAGTGGAGATACGATTGAGATGGTTGCTCATGGTCTGAGTAATGATGACCGAGTCTTTCTATATCCTCTAGCTGATGCACTACCTGCAGGATTGCTTATCACCGTTATGTACTATGTGGTTAATAGTACTACAGACGATTTTCAGGTAAGTCTGACTTCCGGTGGAGCGGCTGTTGCGGTTACTGCTGATGGGGATTTGGTATTCCAGCAAGCTACCGTAGAAACCTTTGCTTTGCAAGGAACATACACACTATCTGATGCAGACCTAAGTCTATAGGAGAGATGTATGGACATTACAGCACTAACAACCGTATTGGAAGCTGACCGATATGTGGCTGCTGTACAGGATGGAAACAATGGTATTCTTACAACACTGTTGAATGAAGATGATATGGATAATCCTAGCGTTCGCTGGAGAGGATGTTCTTTAGAGGATTTCATGTCGGCATTGGGCGCTGAGTCTTTGACGGCACCACAACTTAATCAGTTGCAACTTTATGCTCCTGCTGGTCATGTACCTTGTCACAAATCTGGAGTACAAGCCTGGGTGGAGGCCCAGTTCCCTGGCTGGGATACTGCTACAGAGACTGCTATTTTGACACTTGTAGAAAAGAATGCGCCGTATGCCTTAACTGCCCTTGATGAGAATGAGGACAAGGTAAGCATTCGAGACGTACGACAAGCTGTAAGAGGTCTGGGTGCCTGGTTCGGGTCTGGTGCTGCCATAGCTTCCCGTGTGGCTGACAAGGCTCCTAGAGCGGTTGTAGAAGCTGCTCGCGTAGCACGTATCACGGCTGATGTGGATGCCGAGGGTGCTAGGGCTCCTCGTGCCCGAGTTTTGGCAGATTTTACTACCGAGTCTTATGGGGATCAGACTGCTGCTCGACGTAGATCTGCTGAAATTTACCTACGTGTTCGAGAAGACCGCATCGCTAATCCGGAGGGTTAAATGGCTAATGTAACACTAGAGGTAGGAACCCAAATTATTTTTGCGGACCACGCCACGGATTTCGTAGGAGGATTGGCCAAGACTTCATTAGAAGTGGGTACTCCCACTCCGACTGATGTACAGATCGATCTAACGTCTCTGGGTGACGATGCCGGTCGTGAGTCTGCCCAGGTAGACTTGGGAGCCGGTAGGGCACCTAGGTATTCTGTCATGGCTTCTATTGAAGCAGGCTCTTCGCCTTTAATAACTGGGGAACGTATTGATTTCTATTGGGCAGCTAGTCCTGAAACTACGGCTAGTGACGGTAATCCCGGTCAGATTGATGGAGTAGATGCTGTTGCACCGTCCGGAGTGGGTACGCTTGACGAGCTTCTGTCAGTGTGTGTTCTCATTGGATCATTGGTAGTGGAAAACACGGCAAGTACAGTTCAGACTGGCACCGTGGGGATTCTTGTTCCATCGGAACGCTATGGTATTTTGATCGTAGTGAACCGTGGTGGAGCAACGCTTGAAACTGATGCTATTGAGTCTCATGTTGTGTTCAACCCGATCACAGACGATGTGGCAACGGCTTAAGTACAAATCACATTTGGTATCGGGTATCGTATTACGATGCAACGGTACCAATTGTACCTACCCCTCGTATGTCTAGTGATATACGTGGGGTTTTCTTTTTTATAGGTGTATTTATGATTAATAGGCTGGCTAGACCACAACCTTGGAATATAGACCCCGCTTTTGTTGAACCTCCATTCGGTCAGCTTGAAGTACTATTTGCTTGGGATGGGTATCCCGAGCAAGACGGTATTCATTTAGAACGGGTAAGTAATCTACGTGTCACTGATTTAGGCCCACAGTTCAGTGTTAATACTATGACTACGTCTGAAATTGGTCGTACTATGGAGATTGGGGATTCCGGCACTCCTGGACATAATCCGGGTTGGGGTTGGGATTTTCCCACTTTTCCGCCCTGGGTTGAGGGAAGTGCAATTACCGTTGAAGTTTTAGTAAAACCTAATTCTGCACGTACGTTAGGATCTGGCTACGAGATTTGTCGTTTTGGACTCACGGGCAATGGTCGTATTATACTGTCAACATTTCATGATGGTTCACAGTTTGAATTACGTTTTGAGAGGCAGACCGGGGGTGGGCAGAATCAATTTTTTCGTAATAATTCTTTGGCACTTCCAATGGATCGATGGATTCATCTTCTTTGCCGAATGCCTACGTTTGATGCAGGTAATAATGAAGTTCCGACTGTTTTCTTGGATGGTGCACAGTTAGTAGGTGCCGACTCATCAAATGGGTCCGGTACAGTAGGTACGGCCACTGGTTTGGTAACTATAGCTAATACTGGGGGTAATGATGGTTTTATGGGGCAGATTGCGTATGTACGTGTTTACAAAGGTCTGCTGGACGGCTCATGGGCACGTAGATTGTATGAGAACCCATGGGGTCCTATAAGACATTATCGTGATACTAGTCCGCTGGCTCTTCAGGTTGCTGCTGTAGATACGGGTCCTACTGATTGGGGAACTAGTTTCGAAGTTAAACCACCTGCTTGGAACATTACTTCGTCATACGTAGGACGTAAGTGGGATTTTTTCTGGCAAAATGCTGCCTATTCATTTGTGTTTTTCAATCCACCGGAGGCCCTGGATATAATGTCAGGGTCAACACTTCCTTTAATTTCAGGTACACCTGTATATGCACAGGGTAGATTTGGTGTAGCCCTGGATCCCAATAACGATTCTCAATATTTAGATACTATAGGTACGATAGGACATCAGGGTCGTACTCTTCGTGCCATTACGGTTGTAAGTTTAATAGAAACCAGTGGTAATTCTTGGGATGGTATTGTTAGTACAGATGTAAGTGATTCGGCTGGGTACAGATTGCTTAGGGATGATAATGACACGAGTATTAGATGGAGAATAATGAGCACCGGAGGGCAAACTAATCTGGATTTAACCCTTACTGACTTTACTCCCGGAGATACTTTGTTACTTATGGCGACTTGGGATACAGTGACGATGCGGCTCTATGTGTATAATTACACCCGAGGAGTAAGGGATGTAGGATCAGTTGCTCGTACGGGAACCATAACTCCTGTGGATCTTGAGATTGCCAGTATAAATGATATAAACCCTTTCGATGGTTTACTTTATTACGTACATGCTATAGAAGATGTCCTTCCAGAAGCCATGTTTGATCAGCTTGTTGTGGATCCTTTTGGTCCCTTCCGATATGAGCGATCTGTGGTGTATGCTCTGTTTATACAAGCTATCATTGGATTCGGACGACTGCATGGTGCTCCGTTTGCCTTGATCCTTGGGGATAAGGGTGGTGAAGGATTTGGTGACGCCTTAGGATCGCCTGTAGCGCTCGATGAGGGCTTGAAGGGCGGGCTAGGCTCTGGAGAGGGCCGTGGGGCTCCTAGTGCCATCACAGACGGTCAGAAAGGCGGTCTGGGTACTGGAGATAGTACAAATTCCGGTAGTCTACTGGCGTCCATCTTGAAAGGTGGTCTGGGTCTCCCTATCGTACATGAATCCAGTTGGGGAACTGAAGTTGGTCTAAAGGGCGGCGAGGGACTAGGTCTTGCAGATGCACATGCTCGTGCAGACACTACGGGCTCCAAGGACGTATCCGGAGAAGGCGCGGGTGATGCTCATGCCTATGCCGTGGATGACGGTACGAAAGGTGGTGAGGGCGAAGGCCAGGCTGACGCACATGCTTACGCATCTGACGATGGAACGAAAGGTGGAGTGAGTAGAGGTATTGCTGATGCCCATGCCCGTGGAGAAATCGCAGGCCTCAAGGGTGGAGAAGGTGATGGTATCTCTGATGCGCATGGTCATGGCGAAACCGTAGGTGAGAAGGGTGGTGAGGGCGACGGTCTTGCCGATGCTCATGCATATGCGCTTGATGATGGGGAAAAGGGTGGTGAAGGGTATGGTATATCCGATGCACTAGCTTATGCTTTGGCTGAAGGACTTAAAGGCCTATCAGTATTTGGCGATGGTTTCGGTCATGGATTTCCGTATGCTCTCACCGATGGGGAGAAAGGTGGTGAGGGAGAAGGTATCGCTGATGCACATGGTCATGGAGAAACACTAGGTCAGAAAGATACCAGTGGAGAAGGTATTGCGGATGAGCATGCCTATGCCACAGACACCGGCGAAAAAGGTGGCGAGGGAGACGGCATTGCGGACGATCATGCATATGCTCTTGCTGAAGGTGTTAAGGGACTGGCCATAGCTGGTGATGGTTTCGGACATGGCTTTCCATATGCACATAATGACGGCGAGAAAGGTGGTGAGGGACTGGGTATAACTGCTGCCCACGGATACGCTTTGTCCGACTACGTTAAAGCAGCTACGGGACAAGGAATACTCCACGCCTGGACTATCGATACGGGCGTAGGATCGAAAGGTGGTCTTGGCCAAGCCCTGGCTGATTCTCACCCTCACGCTACTGTAATCGGACTTAAAGGTGGAGAAGGTACGGGACTCGCTGATGATCTAGCCTATGCTTTGGGTGAAGGAACTAAGGGCCTGGTTATCTTTGGTAATGGTTTCGGTCATGGATTCGGGTATGCTCTGGCGGATGGAGAGAAAGGTGGTGAGGGACTGGGCATAGTCAACGAGCACGGGTACGGCATTACTATTGGTAGTAAGGGTGCTGAAGGCTATGGTGATGCTGAAGGTACACCAGTCGTAGTTGCCTTCGGTATTAAAGGGGGTGAAGGCCTAGCCAGCATCACGGTTGCGTCACACGTACAAGGACTGGGTCTCAAGGGTGGAGAAGGTACGGCATTCTTAGTTGCTCATGGCTTTATGCATGGTACGCAGACTATCGTACTGGATGCTGAGACCATCGACTTCATACGAACGATTGCCAGGACGGTGGATCCAACCATGACCGTCGCTATCAACCTTGACAATGCAAATCTCACCATCACACAAGATACTGACATTAACATGTTCATCGTCACGATTAGGGACATAACACTAGAGGCATAATATGGCTAAGATAAAAGACGAAATTCACGAGAATGACATCGGTACGATATTCCGAGTCACTATCGTTGAGGGCGTGGACAATCCCGTTGCGGTAAATCTAACTGGGTTTACCAGTATTGACTTTGTTTTCGAAAAACCAACCGATCCCAAGACCCAGATTACACGCACCGCATCCATAGTGGATGTGGTAAATGGTATTATTTCCTACACCACTGTTCTAGATGATTTGGATACTTCGGGAAGATGGAGGTTTCAAATTGCTCTTGTCCTTCCTGCGTGGAATGGACTATCAGATATTGGGGAGTTCCTAGTACACGAGAACCTCTAATCACGTATCTCAAACAGACTTAATCACAGGTAGTATATACTCATGTATTATGAGGGAGAATCAATTATGGAAGACAAAATTTTAGAACAGGAACTAGTCTCTAACCAGAGATTTACCTACCACGCTGGACTTGGTCCGATAATAATTGCCAGACCAACTCCTGCCCTGGAGCGTAAAATCGCAGAAGAACGCCGTAAGGTATACCATACGGATTTGAAGGATTCTTCAGTGCTTACGTCTGAGGAGGTTTCTAGGATCCTGAATGAACGAGGCGTCTGGTCTGCGGACGATGATGAACGTCTAGCTGGTCTAACCACGGACAGCGCAGAACTGATGACCCGACTAACCGCTCTAGGATATGAGTCTCCGAGCCTGTTGTACCTGGCTATTATTAAAGCCAAGGGTGCACTGACTTCTCAATATGGGGAGGATATTACGCCGGAGATTTCAGAAGCCTTGGAGCGGGTTTTTGATATGGATACTGAACTAGTGCATGATGATCTGAAACTACTGGTTACGAATTCCACCAATTCGGACATGCATGAGCTTATTTCTGATGTGCAGGGATTCGTATTGCAGATGGAAATGCTTAGAGAGTTTGCAGATGTGAAGGTAGAATTAGGTGACCTCCTTGAGACGCACACCAAATTCTTCGGTGATACCATTGAAGCAAGAGGTGCACAGGTTGAGAGGATGGCCAGAGTATTCTTCTGTATGCGAACGCCCGAGGGAGAATCTCTATGGGATACGTTAGATGACATGTGGAACGAGAAGCCAGAAATCGTAGCATGGTGCAGTTCGCAGTTGTACTATTTTGAGTACGGTATCTCAGATGAATATGCGAGGGCACTACAGACCCATGGTTTTATGGGGCGGGTGACCGATACAGAAGATACCTCCGAAAGCTCGCAAGGTCATCCGGAGTCCAACTCAGATGGCGAGTTGCCGGAAAGCGAGCCACCGAGTTCTTCGGAATCGGAAGTGCCTACGACCTAGACAATGCCCAGATGGAGTTTCTGCATTGGGTTACCCTGTATAATGATATATTCACTGAACTCTTTGGAGAAGATAAAGAAGCAGCCATGAAGGTCGTGAATGACGATGCTGCCTTTGATGCCTGGCTGACGCGGTACTCTAATACGCGTAAGAACGCCCACAAAAACAATCCCAAGGGTAATAAGGTTACCAAAGCTCAATATTTTGCCCGCATACGCGGCGCATTACCTAAACCTCGTGGGAAACATGACCGTAAAGATAGAAAACCCGCTTGATCCAGATGCATGGTCTCGTAACATAGACGTAATCTCAGCTACTTTTGAGGTGTCATTAGAAATCGAGACTACGGTTGATACCACGAGGGTGAATAAGTTAGCTGAGGAATTTCAAGGTAAGCTAGTGAAGGTTTTGGAAGACTTTCTGACTATTGAGGTAATGCCGTACATGAATACCGTTGCAGGTATGGGCGGCGAGGAGTTTTCGCCTCAAATAGCTGGTCGTAGAGAAATTAAAGGTGTGGAAGTGCAGGGTGGTGAGCGGGAAGAGAGTGTATTCGTGAATTTCATCGATGTAACGCAGGGCTTCACGGATATTGCTAGGTATATGAAGGCTCTGAAAGTTAGTAAGAGTGCCCAGGGAGCCATTGGTACGATTGGTTCCGGCATTTACAATCTGAAGTCTAGTGATTACGGATTGCCCTCCAGAAGTACGACACAATTCAATACTTGGTTCCTTAATGTAGAATTAGGTACGGGTATAGCGGCTAATGTAGGTGGTAAGCCGAGAACAGCAGGCCGCACTAAAGATCCTGAGGGGGATGGTTCGTGGTGGCTAGGCCCAGAAACAGGTAAGGGCTTGCGATTCTTCGGACAGAAGGGATTTCATATGTTTTGGGACGAACAAACCGGTCGCCCTGTAAGTTTTTGGAACAAGTTATTACTAGAACGATTCCCGGCATTTATGCGTAAAAAGCTGAGTAACATACTCAACTAAGGTATAAGGATTATGGACGAATTCAATTTCATCATGCAGATGCACCTTAAGGAGGGAGACCTTCATCCTAAAATTAAGGCTGCGGCAGACAAGGTACGTCAGGAACTAGAACAGACATCTACAGTTACTGTAAAGTTACAGACTGAAGGCATGCCGCAGGTTACCTCTGATGTAAAGAAGGTAGCTACGGAACTACAGACGCTAACTACTGCTGCTGACAAAGCTGAATCCGATATTGCCGCAATGGGTGCGGCTGGTAAGGAAGTTGAAAAGCAAATGAAGGGCGCTATGTCCGGAGTACGGGCCGTACTGGAAAGTACTGCCGGTGATGCCAACAGAGCTAGACAAGCACTGGAAACCCTACTAACACGTCGTGCGGAATCCAAAGGTTTCCGAGGCGAGTTGGGCAGTAGGAAGGATAGGGGTGCTGCCCTTGCATTCGAGGAACGTAGGGCTGTTGATTTTCTAGCAGAGGCATACAGGGCTTTACGGCAAAACGTTCAAGGACTACGAGAAGAATTCAAGTCCGGAATTGCAGGTGCTAGTACTGTGGAGTTACAGGAAGAAGCTGGTAGAATCTCACAGGTGGCAAAACAGTTAGGTGTGGCTTTCAGTCCAGACGTAACTAACAACTTCCTAGAGCAATCTAAGGTGTCGTTGGAGGGTATCAATCGTGCCATGGCCCAGGCTATTATCAAGACTCGTGAAAAGTTTGCCATAGACCAGCAAGCTGTGGCCACGGATAAGAAACTAATTGCGGCTGAAGAGAAGCAGTTGGCTTTGATTAAGGCTGCTGTGGGTGAAGAGAAGAAGAGATTAGGTCTACGTCGTCAAGTTGTAGAACAATCCAGAAAGGCCGCAGGTACTTCAGCGGTAGGCGCTGGTGCAGGTGCTGCCGGTGCTGCCGGTGCCGGTGCTGCCGGTGCAGGTAACGCGGCTACTGCTAAAATTGCTGCCAATCTTGCTGCGAAGGTGGAATCCTTAGGACTAATTCTGTCTCGTGCAGGACGACCCAGTTTTGCTAACAATCCTATTACTAGGACTATGGGAGAATTATCTCAGGATCTAAA
>SDBT01003151.1_pt1 | contig 28695 bp, 27 predicted proteins | sample 2277101 | NCBI WGS metagenome assembly SDBT01 (sample SAMN10404973, study PRJNA504765) | marine sediment metagenome | isolation source: marine sediment core GS10_PC15, 103 cmbsf | place: Arctic Ocean: Southern Knipovich Ridge | collected 2010 | reverse complement strand
GTTATCCTGAAGGTTTTTCACCAGAAAGATCTATAAACAGAGAGGAATAATAATATGAAATTAAACCTAGGCTGCGGAAAAGATATTCGTAATGGATATTTAAATCTAGATATCGTGCCAATAAAAGATGCAGATCCTGATCTTTTCAGACAACACGACGTAACAAATTTAGATGATATAGCTGAAGACGATAGTGTTGAAGAGATGCTATTATTGAATATTTTACAGGTTTTTTCTTTTAAACATGTTTTTGCACTAATGACACATTGGATTACTAAGTTGCAGCCTGGAGGTGTATTGAAAATTGTTGTGCCAGATATATACGAACGAGCCTTATCTTTAGTTAGCGGGCAAGTGGATGTTCAAAATTATATACTAACTACATATGGTCATCACGCAAATGATCATGATTATGTCAAAACAGGCTTTGACCTAGATATTCTTTGCGATTTGTTATCTGATAAACTGAAGTTAAATATTCTTAATAAGCACTGTGCGAACGGACAAATAGTAATAGAAGCGGAAAGGCCAAATGATGGATAATCTAGCAGGTACTCCGTGTGCGGAATGTATTCATAACAAGGATGGAAAATGCCTGCAAGAGTTAAAAACGACTCTTAATAATAAAGATCAAATGATAGCTGGTGGTTTCTGCCGGTGTTTCTCTAAAACAATGTTCGCCCGCACCCTCTATGGCGTTACTGCGGTTATATATTTTGATCAAGGAGATCTATTAAGTGATCTGATTAAAATCCTAATGAGTCTTAAACAACAGGATGAAGTCTATCTTCCACACTCACCAGATGAAACTTTGAGTCAAATCCAACAATATGTAATCATTGATAATACGCTGGAGAATAACACAGACCTGTTTCCCATATTACAAGCGTTGAATTTATGTGGACTGAGAATGGAACGAGAAATAGAGCCCATTTCTTTTGAAAAAGCTATACATCACAGCATTAATAGATATGCTAAATTTGATTATACTTTAGCTCTAAAAGTTGGATCTACATTTAATGGTCTTTATCACCTATGTGATTTTGATGAAAGTGACAGATTTGTCTTTGTTATAGTAGATGGATCACAAGGATTATATTTAAATCAGGGTTTTAGACAACTTGGAGGTGGAGAACAGTTTCTAGAAAGATTATCTAAGTTTGACAATAGTTCAGATCTAATAATGTATTATCATAAAGGGTAACCAAATGGAAAATAGAGTATCAGTAATTATCCCGTGTTTTAACCACGAAGAGTACATTCATCACGCTATTGATTCTGTATTAGAACAAACATATATGCCATCTACAATAGTTGTCGTAGACGATGGTAGTTCAGATGATAGCTGGAAGATAGTTTGTGATTTAGTAGGTGAAGATCCGGAGCGAGAACAGTTTTTAGGATGTATCCATGAACATAACCATAAGGGTCCAGATATAAAGACCATTCTTATTGGTATTAGACAAAAAAATAGTGGACCTGCTAAGGCACGCAATGCTGGTATCCAATCAGTATTTGGCATAACAGAAATTTTTGCTTTTCTAGATGCTGATGATTTTTATCATCCAACAAAAATCGAAAGATCTATCAAAATTATGGAGTCCATGCCACAACCTGGATTAGTATACACGGACTATCTTGCTTTAAACACTCAGACAGAAGAGAGTATTAGAGAATTTAAAGAGCCGTTTAGCATGAGAAGTATGGTTGAAAACAATATCGTCAGTACGAACAGTATCGTATCCAAAGCTGCCCTAGCTAAGGTAGGTGGTTTTAATGAGGACCTACGTGTATGCGAAGACTACGATCTTTGGTTACGAATATCTGAAAATTTTGCTTGCTATCATATTCCCGAACCGCTCTTCACTTATAGAGTTACTGGCAAGGGAGCGTCACAAACGATAGGTGGCGACGAATGGGCTAAATGCTTGTCTCAGGTACGCCAAGCCGCACAAGAAAGAAGAGGTCAGTAATGCCTAGAAACGATGACAAAGTTATCAGCATCGGCGTGGTGCTGGAAGACTTAACCGCCAGTCAAAAAACCATAGAATTTATATCCCATGCTAATGATTTCCTTATGAATACCGTAGACATAGACTTGTCTGTATTCACACTAAATGCTACTCCACCTTCAATTAAACCTAATTTTCCAGTGTTACCCGCTAGGGATCTTTATAGCTTTCAGGATGTCGTTGTAGCTACTTCTATGGAAACATTGCAAGTATCTATACAATCTAATGCGTCTCACGTTTTTCATTACATATACTATCCAGAATTCTTAAGCCAAAACGCTATATACAGACATAATCAGTTAAATCACTGGTATACCTTGCCTAATGTCATAAGATTTACGAGATGCCTAGATTATAAAGACGTAGTGGAAGAGGAGTTTGGATGTACGGTTCTAGATGAAGTATTGCCGTTTTTCAAATTAGATGGACTGTTGGATATTATCAAGGGTCATATATAAGGAGGAATATCATGCCAAGCCTAACACAGATGAACAAAAAACAGTTGATTGAGGAAGCTATAAAACGTGGGGTAGAAGACGAAAATAGTCTAAAAAAAATCAAGAGAAAAGAATTAATAGACATAGTTCGTAGTCTTGCTACTCATCCTGATCAAACAAAAGCAATATTAAACACTAATGCTGAGTTAGAAGTAACTCCAAAAATGGGAGATGAGGGCTGGACGGACTACGTTCTTAGCTTGCTCAGAAAAAATGAGATGCAGGATGGCAATCCGACCTTATTTGGGTTGAGAAGAATTGCTCAGAAATTACTTAGTAATATCGTAGAGTGTCGTACAGATATCAAGCAGATCCCTAATCCAGGAAATAATTACACAGCCACAGTGGTTGTTAGTGTTAAGTTTTCATATGGTTCAACATGGTATGGAGCGGCAGATGTTTCAAGTCTAAACTGTATGGAGGAATACGCCAAACACCCAACGGCGACGGCTGAGAGTAGAGCTGAAGGTAGAGCATTACGCAAGGCTCTGGGGATTAATGTACATACTGTTGATGAGGTAGGTCTAGATCCTGTTGATACTCACGATAATAGTCCAGCATCAACTAATCAAATGTCGGCTATAAATTCAACTCTAGGGCGACTAAACATATACACTTCAAGACTATTAGCTTTATTGAAGATCAATAAGGATTCAGTAGAAAGTTTATCAGTTAAAGAAGGGATTCAAGTACTCAGCAAGTTGCAAGAGTTTTTGAATAATCCAGAAAGCATACCAGGGGAGATAACAAATGCACATTGAAGATTTTAAACTTTATAAGCCACGAAAAAAAGGCGGAGGTTCTGCTAGTAAATGGGAATTAAAAGCTGAAAAAAAAGCAGTGTTTCTAGAGCTTGCTCAACAAATAGGAGAAATGGGTTCTGATAAAGTATTCGATTGGGAGCATAAATTATGTATGAAGTTAGGGATGAATGATCTTGGTGAACTAATAGCCACCTTAGAAAATAGACAAACATCTATTAATGGGGGAAAAGGATTATTCCATCAAGCAGAAGGTAGCAACAGTTCACTCAATATGTCTAAAAACGATAAAGGTTCAGGATGGTTCCTGTCGGTTGGAGTAAAGAAGGATACACTTGTAAAAATCAGCCATTCGATTACTCTCAGCGAAGGAGCTTTATTATTAACCTTGTTACGTGTTGCAGTACAGAGAATTTATAGATGGTGAAATCATGAAAATATCATTAGCACAAATTAATCCGACCGTTGGCGACATTCGTGGTAATACCCGTATGATCGTTGAGTCTATACGACAAGCAAAAAAAGAGGGAGCACATCTTGTGGTGTTTCCTGAACTGGCTATTTGTGGATATCCACCAAAAGATCTTTTACTAAGAGATGAATTTGTGGATCACTGTGAAAAAGCTGTTAATGATATAGAACAAGAATGTGTAGATATTACTGCAATCATTGGAACTGTAACTAGAAATCGTACTGGCATTGGACGTAGTCTGCATAATACTGCTGTCGTTTGTGCTTATGGTGTAATCTTGCATAGTTATCATAAACGTTTATTGCCCGCGTACGACGTTTTCGACGAACGACGATACTTTGAGCCCGGACAAGGATCATTACAAGTACCAATTTATGATGGTCAAAAGTGGCGACATGTGGGAGTGTTAATATGCGAGGATATATGGACTGAGGCAGTAGATGAACAAGAATTGTATAATGAGAATCCAGTTGCTGAAACCATTGCCGCTGGGGCAGATATATTGGTTTGCATATCAGCATCTCCTTTCTATGTTGGGAAACCTGACCTTAGAAGAAATCTGATACACTCTTACGCAAAAAAATATAATGTTCCGTTGATTTTTGTTAATCAAGTTGGTGGTAATGATGATCTTATTTTTGATGGCAACAGTATGGTTGTTTGGCCTTTTGGCACTGTTAGTATAGCACCGTTGTTTGAAGAAGATTTTATGACAGTTGATTTAAATGTGTGGAGAAATATACCAAATGATAGACTTCGATCAGTTCTACAATATGATAACAACATAGATAATGTTTTTGACGCTCTAGTTCTTGGGGTCCGGGACTATGTCTGTAAGTGTGGTTTTAAGAACGTAATCATTGGACTTAGCGGTGGTATTGATTCGGCACTCACGGCAGCTATTGCCGTAAAAGCATTAGGTAGCGAACACGTATACGGCGTTGGCATGCCATCTCGTCATAGTTCAGAGCACTCTTTAGATGATGCAAATTTACTTGCCATTAATCTTGGAATAGATTTTGATATAATTCCAATTGAACCCGCACACCGTGCATTTGAATCAATGTTAGCACCAAGCTTTACTGGATCAGAAGAAGATGTGACAGAGGAAAATATTCAAGCTCGGATTCGAGGCAATATCTTAATGGCTTTGTCTAATAAGTTTGGACGCTTAGTGCTCACAACCGGGAACAAGAGTGAATTAGCTGTTGGATATTGTACGCTCTATGGAGATATGTGTGGTGGGCTTGCTGTTATTAGTGATGTACCAAAAACTATGGTATATGAGTTGTCTAGGTATGTTAATGATAGGGAATTTAGAGAGATCATTCCGATCAACACTATTACCAAACCACCATCTGCTGAATTAAAACCTGGGCAAGTAGATCAAGATTCTTTACCACCGTATGAAACATTAGATTTTATATTAAAACGCCATGTAGAAAAGAAATCATTTCAACAAATACGTATAGATTTAGACACCTTTCATTGTGGCGATAAGGTTACTGATCAACAATTGCAATGTATTATTGATTTGGTAAATAGAAATGAATATAAACGACAGCAAGCTGCCGTAGGATTAAAGATTACATCACAAGCGTTTGGATCAGGATGGAAATTTCCGATAGCAGTCAACTGCCGTTTTTAATAGCTTTGATATCTTCCTGCATAACATGCTGTACGTCTTTGATGTCATCTAGTCTATCAATAACTCTTTGTTGGAATTGATCAAATTCAGGTTTGTGTACAACGTTTTTGTCTTCTGGTTGATGAATGTCCGAACTACCAATATGCCCTATAGAGGCACCCAGAACTGCCACCAGAATACAACCAGCAACTGTCAACATAGCAATTAGTGTAGCATTACTTTTCAAGATATATCTACCTCGCTCAATAAAATAAAAATGGGACTATGCGTCGTCGGTATTCCCGCAATGTCCCATCTTAGTTTTGTACAAACACAACCTCACCGACGTTTATTTTAAAGGAATTCTAGCTCTACGAACAACCCGAACTGAGTCTTAGATCCAATAGATTCAGGAGTTGGACTAATAGCTACAAACCAATCATGCCTATCTGCTGACGTAGTAGGACCGGCTGGACTAAATCCAGACATGCCAGGACCACTAACTAGAGGAACAGTAGCTCCATCACCAGAAGCACGAATCCATACATTGTCGCCAGAACCAACTAATGAGTTATCAAGACCAATGTGGATAACTTCTGCTACTTGACATTTAACACCAGAAGGTGGGTTCACCTTGCTTACTCTATCATGAATATATAGAATGGCATTTTGTGTCGTAACAGCAGTGTCATTGGTAAATCTGACGTTTAATGTAGAGAGATGGTTCGGCACCTGAAGTAACAATAAGCCCGATCCTAGAAGCGTAACGCCTGATACAGTAGGTTCTGTACCAAAAGCACCTCCGTCTAGAAACTTGTTATTATCTACTTCAAATCCCTGGATAGTTCCAGCACCATTAGTAATAAAAGTACGATCTTGGTAAGAACTTACTTGTACACTAAAACCAAAGCCACCGGTTCCAAAGAAACCTAAACCAGAACCATTGAGATTTTGAACCGTCTGTCCGTCACCTGCAAAAAAAAGAACTGCGGCTGCCATATGCTTTCACCTCCTTTAAAGCAAAAAAATTACATTTGCGAATCCATTATATTATACACCTAGTTTATGTTCGCATATTCCGCCTAAAACAAATTTGCTATAATTACAGTTATTGCATAATAGTTGAAAATCATCTGGGAAATTATTTTTGATCAACCATTTATAAAATGAATGACCTGCTGAGCTATTAATTTCTTTTCTATGAATATTTCCATCATTATTGATATGATCTATACACAAAAATGTTTTTCTATGTTCTCCGCAACATTTACATTTTCCTCCATAAGCTTCAATTACCGCTAATTTAGCCTTTTGCTGTCTATCTTTGTATGCTCGATAATATTGATCATAACATTTTTGACATTTTCTACTTTTTTCTATTGCTTTTTCTTTACCGCATAAGGAGCACAATCCATTGATAATTCTATCAGCTCTTTTGTCTTTTTGATTATTGATATACTTGTCTCGGCAATCTAAACATGCATATCCTCCATGTTTATTGATTCCTCCGCAAACAAAACACAATCCATTTCTGATACAAACTTTTTTACTTGGTAATTTTTTTCTTCTTACATCTGATCCAGAACATTGTTTACAGGTTAACCAACCCTCATCCGGTTTTATTTTCCCACACTTACAACATAATCCTAATTTTTTCTTTCTTTCATAAGCCCTCATGACATTGTCAGATGCTTTTTTTAAATGATATGTGCATAAAGTTTTATTCGTCTCTGATTTTTTATTACATCTCGTACAGATACCTTTTTCTTTATCTTGATTATACCGTTCTTTCTGATGCATAATAGATTTCCTTTCTATCGTATTATACACCAGTTTTGACAAAACTTTTGGATTTGTTTAAGTAAATTCTAAAGTAATTGCCAGTCCCCAGGTTTTGTCGTTTGGGGTAGTAGGCTGAACCGAAACAGCTATGTACCAATCATGACGTATGTCAGTCGTGACAGGTCCTGAAGGTCTCTTACCCAAAGTTCCCGGAGAAGATATTAAATCCAAAACTGTACCGCCCTTAGTATCTAGCCATACCGTGTCCCCTAATCCAATAGGAGTTTGTAAATCTGAATTATGTCTAATCTCTGCTGTATATACAGTAATGCCTGATGGGTCATTAGCAATATTATCCCCGTCAAATACAATAAATTTTGGATTTTGTATCTGAACAGCACTTGTATGCTCAAACCTAGCATTTAGCGTAGCTAATCTATCTGGTAAACTAATCAATGCAATACCACTGCCCGACTGACCGTGGATTACTCCTGATACAGCAGCAGGTGAAGTACCCCAACCTGGAGCATCAAAAAATTTATTATTATTTCCTTCGAATCCCTGTATGTCTCCCGCTGCGTTGGTTACGAACGTTCTCTCATTGAATGAACCTATAATAATTGGTCCACCAAATCCCTTTGTACCATAGAACCCTATGCCAGAAGGAAGCACTAATAACTGATCTTCGCCAACATGTAAACCAACTGTAGCCATATAGTTATCTCCTCTATTAAATTATACACCGATATTAATTAATGACGACATCACTTGTTGAAACGATAGTCTTAGAAAATAAATCTCCGACATTGACATTTAATGTAATCTTATCTATATTATTTTCTCCAGTAGCAGTACTGCCCAATGGTATCTGAGTGCCCCTAACCCTTGATTCTCCCACAATTCTCACTATTACAGCCCCACCGCCCACTGGAGGAGTGACAGTTTGTGAAAAACTAAATGTTGAATCTGCTGGAGTCAAACTAAGAGTTATATCATTTATCCACAGAAATGGATCACCGATTAGTTCTGCATCCCAACTCCATCTAACATTTTGTAGAAGGCCAACAAAGCCTATATTAGGAATAAGATCTGTATCATTTTCTTCAGAGGCAGATGTAGATGCAGCGGGAAGCCCATACCACTTCGGATTCCATCCAAATTGATTATCAGTCCTATAAGAAATACGAGCTACCCTTTTTAGTCTAGATATGATGCTGATAAGCTCTTCATCATTTCCAAGATCAGGTTCAGGCAATATGGGTGCATATACTGTGCTAAAAATATCTCCACCTTCAAATGTAAAGTCCACAGTGCCGGTTATTTCTATTGGATCTGTTAAGTTAGTATTAAAGCTTATTTCACAAACAATAAAGTTATAAATATTGTATTGAGATATAGGAAGGGCAGGAGATCCGCCAGTTCTAATTTTTGTACCATCAGTCCGTACAGAATATCTCGCACCATAACATCTTAGGGGAACTAGGTTCATGACAGCGTTTAATTCAGTAAATGTTCTATGTTCTGATTGTATATCTCCATTAGGGAAAGTTGCGGAATCATGTTCCAAACCATCAGTATTGATTAACGCTAAAGCTTCAGATTTTGTAAGAGTATGATTTTGATTAAAAAATTTACCTCCCGTGATAAGAAACCCATTGGGTCCATCTCCTGTAAATTGAGGATCATGAAGCGGTTCCCACCATACAAATGGAGATCTTTGGCCACCATCTGTAGGGGCAATTACTCCTACATCCACCACTATCATGTCATCAAAACTATTGTCGGACATAAAAGTTACTAAATTATCAAAGATAGTGCGAAATTGTTTGACTAACTCAAAATATGAATCTGTATGAAGATTACGAAAAATTTCAAAATCTATCTCTGAGGATACGGGTATATATTTTGATATAAGAAACGTAAGATCGTCTGTAACAAAATCAGTAATACCAAAAGGAATATTATCTAATGCTGGAACAAGATTATTATCTTTAAAAGTATCTAACCAATCTGTTGGTTTTTCTGTCAATGCAGGATAAAGACTCTCTGCGTTGCGGATTACTCTATTTGTATAATCTAAAGCATTTCTAAATAACAAATTCATAGACACCGCCAAAGCTCTAGTGTCTGTATTATTCCTCATGTCATTGATAACACCAAGACCATATGCCATTCTAGAAAAAGTATCTATCAAACCCAATAGGTGTCCGGCGTTTCTCCAATCAATACCCGGAACTCCTGTTCCTAATCCGGTATATGCGTTTAATGTATATTTTGGTGGCACCTCATCACGAAAAGCTAGTGGATCTGTGTCGTTTGGAGATATCCACGTAGTTGGCTGTGGGTATAAAGGTCCCTGATATCCTCCGTTGTATATGCCATAACGAGGACTGAAAGGTCCTGCTCCCCAAAGTGCTAATTCTTGTGCTGCTGTTAATGCCATTCGTTAATCCTCCGGAATTGCAAATATTGTTGGTGTTTTACTAATAAAGTTCACACGATCTCCATCAACCTCTACGTTAACTTTTTCACCCACAACTAAATATCCTGGGCTATTAGGGTTTTCGGCAATATTAGTAAGACCCACGTAACTTTTTGATTCAGTTTCTAAATCCACATCATAATCCCTACCGTCGTTTCCTATAATTGTTCCTATACGTGGAGGTGGATATTTATCAAGAATTGCTACTTGTCTTACGTCTCCGGTTTTAATTATAGGGCTATTAAGATCGCCCGGAATAGTCCCTGTATCTTCAGGAACATTATAAAGAGTTATGCCAGTAAGTGAATCATCCTTTAATAATGGTGGATTATCTGTTCCTGGGGCTTCTTTTATATTGGTTACATTAAGAATCTCGGGTAGCACAGGAGCCGATATACCGTCGCATACATTTGGGATCTCATTCGTAATAAATACATTAAGAGAGTTATAACCTCCCAGTGTAGACCGAAGACGCGAGAACCTATTCTCTGGAGCTTGATGTAAACCCAACCAATTTTTTTGTTCACAAGTGGTCTCTTCGGGAAGAAATATTTCTTCGTTTTCATCAAAATCTGGTTCGTCAGGAACTACACCAGGAGGATCAGGTCTTCTGTCTCTTTTATCTTTTTCTTCATCACAATCTTTTCCCAGCCTATCAGTTTTACGAGAAGTTGAATTACTACTAACAGCATTGGCAATTTTTTGTTGGTTGTTTAATGTAAATGTCTTGGCTATATATGTAGTCGTAATCCTGGAAGTACCAAATTGTATAGATAGAGAGTTGATGGCAGATCCACCTTGAAACAGTTGCCCTATAGTAAATTTTGGCAAATCTGCTACTTCTAAAGTAACAGTCTGCAATGTTCTGGACTCTGGTTGGACAAATCCCAATCTTTGTATAGCCACATTGTCTAAAGATTCAAGTGCGGCTGTATTGGTTAAATTTTGAATTCTAAACCTCCAGGGTGTCATATTATCATCTATCTCTAATTCTGTGAAACCATCAAAACTTATATCTGTTGTTTCATCATTTGTCCAAGGCCCATATCTTTCTCTAGAATTTTCAAGAGGTATCCAAGCTTTAGATAAGGTACTCAATCTATTTTTTCTAGAAGGTAATTGCACTATATTAGAAACACCTGGAATATCTGTTAATATACCTTCTATTCCTGGAGCAGTTATTAATCTAATAATTATAAATTCGTTTTCAATACGAGCCTCTGCACTAATATATAACATAGATGATGGTTCAATCAACAATATATTATTAAGTCTTAATGTCTTATCATTCCAAGCAAAGTTAGGTGGAGTTTTTACAATAACTGGCCACCTACCATCAGAAAATCTAAATTTATCCTGTAAATCAATTCCTACATTATCTGGTGTTTGATCATTTTCAAACCATGCTTTTTCTACTGCGTTTAAAAAAGGAACGCCGTCGGCATCAATATCAGAACCATCTATTTCAATATAAAATTGACGACCCCAAAATTCATCAGCATAATTTTTGATTAAATTGACATCTTCTTTAGAAAATGGAATAGTTCTGTCTGTGCCTGCTAATAAAGCATATTGATTTTTAAGAGCTTGAGATAATATTTCTTCAGTTGCCTCAAATGTTTGTTTTGTGATTCTAATAGTTGGGTTGACAAATGGAACGCCCGTATCATCAAACCCCCAAAATGGTTTAATTTTTTCGGTAGCAAATTCAGTGAGAGTGGTTTTTAATCCTCCAAAGAGTACTTTACGTTTACCGCTATTTGGATTATTTTCTGTCCCTACTTTCTTTTTAATCACTTTCCCGGCATGTTGTTGGGCTATAATATCAATGTCATCGTTAGCATCGGCTGACAAAGATCTTTGGACAAGTCTGATAGTAACTGTAAAAATATCTCCACTTTTGGTAGTAGAAACAAACCAATCAACTGAGCCAATACCTTCTGTTAATTGATTGATTGCATCTTTTAAGGTTAATGTGAATTGTATGGGCTGAAAAGGTGTCGTGCTACCAAATAAATTTCTAACAGGGTTTGGATCATTTATATAATCCCCCCCAGTATCGGTTAGTTGTAACCCTGTAAATAATCCAGGAACAACATTGCTGGTTCTATCTAAAACTTGTTGCCTCAATAATATTGATTCTAAGTTATCTATTTCCCTTTGTATTCTAAGTCTTTCTCCTGCTGACTTTCCAGAAAGTAGTTTTGTTTGAAAATCAATAGCCCTTTGTATCTCTGTTGTCTCAAGAGTATCTCTTGTTTCTACTGTTTGCCCACCTTCAGCAATTCCTTTGTATTCAGAACGAGTTGTCGTCTCAGGACAATTGGTAGTAGGCGGCGCAGATCCTATACCACCACCACCGCCCGTACGCGGTTCAGTAACATTATTCGAAAGATCTAAACTAAAAAATTCATCTACATTAACTTGAAAATTCTGTCCTCTGAAAGTAAATGTTTTGCCGTCTAAAGCTTCTTGTAAGCTGTCTATATCCAATTCTTTAATCACTAAAATATTGGGTCTAGTTTGAAGAAAACTATCAAGGCTCAATGGCCCCGTCATTATATTAACTGATTCCAAAACAGATCTAGCATCTGATAGTTTTACAGAAAAAACACCAGACCCAGATATATCAACTTCTGATTCTTCCCAAGATTCAACAATAGCCCATTCATCAATAGAACCTAGTTGAATATTCTGCATAGAGTATACCCCCTGATCGGCAAGGGCTTTTAAAGAAAAAGTTTGACCTGTATCCCGCACTACCCCAGTAGTAAACGTAGTAGGGTTATTGTTAAAACCCAGTTGTACGCTAAGGTTTCTAAAGGCACACCCAAAGAGTGTCGGTGGTATAAGACTAGTATCGGCATTGACGACTACGGAACCCATTATTGTCCTCCTAATTCTTTATTTCTATAGTAAATTTTACTTTTACATTGTTTGCAAAGATAATCACAATTATCCTTATTTCTTTTGGTTTTATTAAATTGATTTTTATATAATACTTTATTACATTTTGGACAATATTTTTTATTTTCTTTTAAACTGAAATATTTATCACCCAAATGAGAATGACCGTGTCCAACATTACATGATTGACAAATCAACATAATTGTTCCATTATTATTATGTTGGAGGGAAATAACATCACCGAGGCGACCTAATTTTGTACACCAAACCATTTGTTTGTTACAAATAGGACATTTCATTTGATGAAGATTTTGAAATAATTCTTCTAATTCATGCCAATTAGGAATATATTTATTTGTTTGTTGTGCTTGATTTATCATATTATTAAATCTATAACATTTAAAACAATAAATTGTTCCATGTGAACTATTTATATCTCCAATCCTATTACATCCTTTTTTGCCACAAATTTTCATTTTAATTCTCCCTTTAATTCTTGACAACATAAACTCTGTTTCTACGATATCGACCGGTCGTGACATTGAACGATTCATCATCCCCCGTGACGTGAGTATCTCCAACAGGAATTCCAAGCTCCGCGTTCATTTGTGAAATAATAGTTGCATTATTTGGTTTAGAATCAAACTGACCCTCTAAACTGATGGTTATAACCTCACTAGTCGTCGTGCCCATATTCTGAATGATCGGACCAACCGACCTCCCAGGGATGTCTAGCTCTGCAATTATTACCCCAGAGAATGATGTATCTACCGTTATGGTAACATTATTGTCATTGGCACTCGTCCAAGCCCACGTAACCCTAATCTTTCCAGTAGTATTATTAATTGAGGTACTTTTTGTTTGATGCGTAGTGCTTATTGTAATACCTGAAGGTAATTGGTCTCCCATGATGGCCAAAGCATCAGTTCTAGCCTGCGAATCAGACACAATGGCTGCCTTAGCGTTAATAACTTTATCAGCAGCAGTTTCTCCAACACCCGTAATATCACAAACTAAACTGAGAGAATAAATGCCGGTATTTGCGTCGAAGGTTAAAGCTGCTTCTTGAGTCTTGGTTGATAAAGCACCATCTCCAGCTTTCCAAACAAATGAAAACGTAAGTGTTCCATCAGTCTGATTTAATCCAATATTTTTAGTATTTGGAAAATTAGGTATTGTTGCAGAACCAATTATAGACCCCACGTTAGTTATTGCACTAGTTCTTGCTTGAGTATCAGATGGTAATGCATTTTTCGCATTAGTTAATGCTAATTGACCCCCCGCTCTTTCTCCATTTGAAAGTCCAAAGATTGTTCCATTATATGTAATTGTTGGGTCATCTACATCTTCATTAAATACTACGGAAAAGTTTTCTGTTATAAATGAGCTACTTGGTCTTAAAACCCACGATTCATCAATACTATAACTACCTGCTTTTTCAGAAACAGTAGTAGTGGTAGTGTATCGACCGCCGATCCAGGTGGTAACACCAAGAACTTTATTCATGATATTGGTGTCAACGGTGCCAACAACTCTGTCGTTGACAAAATCTCTAGCGTGTTCCCAAGCTTCTTTGCCTTCCAGTAGGGTTGCATTAGCATCATATATGGTTGCTGCTTGTGCCGAGACATTATGAGTAACATTAAATCCTGAGCCAGCCTGACCTTCAATTTCACCAAAAGTCCATTGTTCTGTCGCGGCTTTAAGAGCACCACTAACTGCTAGAGTAGAATCTTCCGTACCAATTCCATTTATAAATATAAAGTCTGATTGTAAATCAATAGTATAATCAACTCTGTTGACCCATAGACCTTGTGTAAAATTAATAGACTTAACTCTTGGATTAGAACGAACTGCGACTCCTGTTCCTGGCTCCCACTCTAAAGATTTACCATCAACACTAAAAAGATGCCTAATGGCTTCTTGTTTTCTTAATAAACTATCAAAGTCGGCAGGGTTAGTTTCAAATACTTGATCGGGTGGATCTCCGACACCAGTAAAGAACGCATTGTTAATATCAGAATAGTTTCCACTCGGCGACCCCATAAATGGGACAAGAGTACCTATTAGTTGGATATCATAAGTTGTTCCTAGACGAGAGTCGGAACCTGTATTGATATAATTCTTTGTGAGAGATAATAATGGAGCCGGAATAATTTTTTTCGAATTATAAGAAAAACAATTTACACCCATTTTAACATCCTCCGCCCGGAATAAATAAAGTAGTTTGTTTGTCTCCGCTTCCAAGAACATTTGGAATAACTAGTGTTATCGAAGATGATATTTCTTCAAAAAGACCGCTCATAAACAAACTTATTGAATCTGTTGATACCGTTGGTGATCCAGACATAAACAAATCCGCAGTGCCACTTGGGAAAGTAAACCCTTCTATAAACAGGGGTATATTAACTATTACACCAGATGGCACCCTAGCAAAAGCAGAAAATACGCCGCTTAATGGAACGGCTCCATCTAGACTGGCGGAAGTGCCATCATCTTTAATAAACAATGGTGTCGAATCATCAATATTCGGACCTGCATTTATAAACAAGGTGGTAGAGTTGAATTTGGTATTATCTACTTTAGCAAACGCTGGCCACGTAACCTCTCCACTAGTTAGTGGAACACCTCCTACCTTAGCAAAAGCATCGAATTCTTGGACAAAACCAACACCACCAGAGATTGATAAAGATATGGAATCTAAAGCAAATTCTGTCCCAGAAGAACCACCGAATACAAACAAGCCTAGATCTTCAGTGCTAGTACTGTCCTCTACTTTGGCAAAAGCATTAAAAGATAGATATCCTTGATTGAATAAACTTATTTCTCCAGATGGTTTGCCACCTACATAAAGATTTAATTCACCAGAAGGTTTACCCTTGATAAATAATGGCATTTCACCAGAAGTTTCTGGAGTAGCATCTAGGAATAACGACATTTCTCCAGAAGGTTGACCCTTCATGAAGAGAGGTATTTCGCCAGATGGCATGCCACCTATGAATAAGTCTATAGCTCCAGATCCGGACACACCGTCCATAAATAATGATATCGTTCCGGCAACTTGATTGTTCTGTATAAATAAGCTAATATCTCCACTGGCTGGATCTGCAATTACTCCGGACCAAAATCCTTGTGCACCTAGAGTATTACTTGTCGATGAAATATCGTCAGTAAAAACTTCGATACCGCCAACAGACCCTTGTACGTGAGCAGTTAAAAATACTCCTCCACCGTCTTCGGCTTCTGTTAATCCAAACGCCCTAATATGTGTGGACCCTACTCTTCTAACGCCCTGCGTACCATTATTGGTCTCTAGAAGGTTTTTGTTTATTGTTTCTATGACAATATCTGTACCGCTAGGAACATCATCAAATCCTACAGCTTCCCATACATTATTACCAGACGGAATAACTGCGTTGTCTACAACTTCATTATATGATAATGCGGGCAGTTCAGACCAATATCCCATTATATTAATGCTGTTGTCTAATATATCGCTTGCAAAATGATCAATCGTAAAGTTAACACCTGACGTATTCACATGAGCTGTATAGCAAGTGTTACCATTTGAAGCTTCGTGCATTTGTCTAGTACGACCAAGGGCAGATCCTACTTCTCTGACACCTATAGTCCGCTGTACTGTTAGGTCATCATTACACATAACAACTTCGGCAACGGCACCAGATACACCTAATGTATCTAAGTCAAGCTGTTCCCAGGTACTGTTTACAGACGGTACATTTCTGCCACCAGATCTTAATTCAACATACTTACCCTTTTTCCAATATCCCAATAATATGAATTTAATATCAATCGCAACTTCTGCTAAAATTTCAATCTGTCCAGAAGTGGTCTGAACATGCATTGAGTAATATTCCCAACCAGTTGTGTCAGACTTAACAGAATTGATATCAATAGTTCTAGCGAGTGATGACCCTAAAGTTCTAATACCAGCTAGACGTGCAAGAGAAATGTCGCTATTGCCTATTGCTACTTCAACAACAGCACCGCTGGGAACATTGAATGGTGGACTAAAGACATCTACAGCATCCCAAGTGTTGTTAAGTGCTGTGGCAAAAGGAATACTCTTTTCAACAAAAATGGGCTCAATTGGCAGTGTGACCTGACCTGATTCTATAATAACAGAAAGATCATCAAAATACCCATCATTGTTTGTTCCTGCATGACGTTCTGAAGTGAGTGTAACGTCAATGAATCTAGTATTAGCGGGTATCTGTTTTATATCTATCTGGGGAACCCAGGGTGCATTTCTTGGACCGAAAAACGCCCCTTCAAACTGATCTAAGACACCACTGGCATTATCTAGATATTCAACCCTAAATGACCCTTCATCTTCACCGTCAGTAAAACTACTTTGGAATGCTGTAGCCGTACACTTTAGTGATCCAGCATCTATCGCTCCACCTTCAATCGCATTGAACTTTGTAATATCAATAGATTGCGTCATAGACTTGGGAGTAGCAGGCTCATCGTCTGACGCTTCACCGCCACCATATGCGAAGGTTCCAGTTCTGGGTGTGTTGAGGGTTAAATTAAAGTTAGGAGAACCCCAGCCATAAATTCCAAGCCCCTGGTTTACATCAAGAGCTTCCTCTGCACTTGGGTTGATGACTAAGTTATTGCCTAATCCACCGGACATTAAAACAACGAAACCATTGTCCATATATCCGTTGTTCTGAGTGCCGTCGTTACGAATAGACTCAAATCTGTAGCTAATGAATCTTGTTCCAGAAGGTAAGATCCGAGTGTCTTTATGATGTACCCAAACTTCATTATCTGCTAGTGGGCTTTTATATGTATCAAGAATACCGCTAGTAACATTTAAATATTCTATTAGTAGTTGTCCAGTGTCGGTAGTTAATACCTCTAAGCTGGCACCAACCACTATAGTAAGCAATGAACTATCTAGATCAATCTCACTAAATCCACCCCGTTGTATTAAATCAACTTCCTGATGAAGATTACCAGAAGCCCCGTTAACAGGGAAGAAGTAATTATCTCCACCCAGAGGTGATGTGCTAGCATGTGTAGCATCCGTAGCCGCCGTCCAACCAGAAGGATCATCTACCCAACCAGTCAGATTTCCAGACTCGGCACCACCGTTAACCAGTAGATTTTTGTTGATAAAGCCCATTTATGCCAAACCCTCTAATGTATCATTTACTTCGTTTTGTCTATCTTGGTCAGTAGAATTAGACGCTAGTTTCTGTAGTGCTTGTCGTATCTCGTCTTGTGCTATATTCTTCATGATAGATTCAATTTGTGGTTGAAATTTTGTTAATGATTCGTCAAGACTAACTGCAACACTAATGTTTTGCGTAGCTTCTAATTGTACTGCAACTCCATTTTTCAATTCTCCCATCGCTTCAGTTGCCTTACCTAATTCTTCACCTAATGCCTTAGACTGTGTTTCCTGATCAGTTGTAGCTTTTTCTATTGCCTTAGTATTCTCATCTGTATTAGTTCCCAATATATCTACTGCGTTTTCAAGTTCTTCTGTACTTATTTCTGTGCCTTCTCGACTTGTATCATCACCAGTAAAGAAATCAGTAATAGAGGTGGTAAGCTTATCAATTGAACCGCTTACTGTAGTAGCGAACTCTTTTGTTGCTTGTATTTGTTGTTCAGCAATTTGTGCTTCGGCTTGTGCTGGTGCAGCCCGTTCAGTCAATGCCTCTAATAAGGTTTCAACCCTACCGCCTTGTCCTTCTGTAAGACTTGCTTCTAACATTGACTGGAAATTAGATGCATTGAATCCATTTGTTACAGCCAATTTTATCTGGGCAGTCAGAGTTGCTACATCAACAGTAATGCCTTGTTGTGCCAAAACGCCTTGCTGTCTTTCCGCTAATGCTCTAATTGCAGTATCTGTGACATTTTGTGTGACTTGTTCAATTCCACCAGTAAGCAATGCACCTAAATTGTCAAGCGTCAAAAGCTTGGTGCCTTCAGCTTGCTGTTTTAATAGATCTCTAAGTTCTCCAAAACCGCCGCCGATACCAAACGCACCTTCTGTGAGTGCACCTTGTTGTTCTGCTTGACTGAGTGGTGCAGCACCTCCACCTGTAGTAACACCCCCACCTGTTGATGATCCAGTCAATATCCTAACAGCGTCTGCAAATTCACCCACACTAAGATTAAATGCTGTGGTAGCTTCTCCAAACGCATCTCCTCCTGCACGCTCTGCTGCCGATAGCTCAATTTGAGCCGCCGTAGCACGCAATCTATTCCCTTGATTCTCAATCTCTGCAATTTGTTCAGCTTCTCCTCTTCTAATTCGTTTAATTTGTTCTGCGTTTTCTCCAGCTAACTTAACTTCCTCATTAGCTCTATCTCTAACTGCTTGTTTACTTCTTTCTAATCCTACTGTCAAGAAATTCAGAGCTATTCTTGTATCATTAAGTTCTTTGTTTGCAACATTAGCGGCATTACTAGCCTCTACAAAACCACCTGTTTGATCTCTTAAAATCTCAGCTAATGCCTTATCTGCATCAGCAGATGCGAAATTTACTTGTTGAAGTCTTTCTAATGTCTTAGTTACAGCCTGCTCAGCGTTATCGGCTACCTTCACCAACTGCTGTAGTCCGGCTTCCTGAGCATCTAAAGCACCACCAAATGAAGTTGCGTCAATACCAAATCCTGCATCTACTATACTTTGTGATCCTTTTATTATGACTTGGGCACCTGTTTCTAATGCAATTCCAGCATTAAGCAACGAATCTTCTAGTGCCCTACCAAGATCTATATCTGTTATAAATCTAATATTTGTCTGAGCCCTTTTGTTCGATAGCTCAGCCTGTAGTTCGATTGTTCTTTGGCCCGCATTAAGAAGATCAGCAACTCCTTTGTTAATTATTGGAAGAAAAGTAGATAAGTCAAATGCTTTACCAAAAGTATCTGTTATCAGTTTCGGATCAATTAATTGATCTTGTTTTGCTGCTTCCTCAATTGCGTTTCCTATTTGAAGGAATATAGGCTCTAATCTTGTTGGATCAACATCCAAGTCTTTAGAAAAATTTTCTATAAAGTTTTTAAGAAAATCTTTCCCTACTACATCCGCCTGACCGATAGCGCCCTGAAATTGTGACACAAAATCTGTGAATGCCTTAAGGTTTTTGAGAGTGTCTTGTGTTGCTGAGCCTACTCCTTTTAATGCTTCAGGAAGATCAAACCCGAATATATCTAAACCTTCTGCTCTAACAAGTCCCTCTGCCTGTTGAGGGGTGATATCTGCACGTCTCGGTGTTTGTATCTCAAATGGATCTTGACCAAGTCTTTGTTCAAATCTTTCATTACTTCTATTGATTACGTCTGTAGCCTTACCAAGAGCAGTGGTGAATGAATTAACGTTTGACAACAATGTAACGCCAAATAATTCTTTAGGCAACTTATCTTGAATTGCTTTGACTTCATCTGCAAAACTCTTGATATTAGCGGCGGCTCTATCAAAATCTAATACTTTCTCTATCCCACCAATATTTTTGATTAAACCATCTATTACCTCTTTTAGAGGAGCTTCTAAACGAACATTACCTTTACTAAGTCTTTTAGCAAGGTCATTTCTAAAATTAGTTCCGGATTCTGCAAATGCTTGTTGAACTGCTGCTGCAAATGCTGCTGTACTACCCCCAATGTCTTTCGTAAGAATTCTTTTAGCCTCTTCTATACCAAGAGTAGTATCACTAAATAAGGTACTAAAAGCCTTGGATAAATCTCCTTCTCCAAGTGCACTGAATGATTTCGCTAATCTAATGCGTGTGTTTGCTACAGCACCAGTTATTCCAGAAAACTCTTCTTCCGCTACTTTTCCTATCTCTTGTAGAGAAGTGTTAATGACAAATGCTAAATCTCCAATTGCATCTTCAGAACCAGCTACATCAAGAGCTGTAACTCTATCAGCAAAATTAGAAGAAGCTGTACCTATAGCGTTGCCTACATCTTTAGCAGCTTTTGTGAGAGTTGCATCAATGATTAAACCGGCGGCAGTGCCTGCGGCTATTGCTATTCCGAGTGGACTAAAAGCTATTGCCCCTATGGTCGCTTTATTTAAAACAGCAACTAAAGCTAGGGCACCCGAACCTATAAGAGCAAATCGGTTAATAAGTTCTGCTGTTGCCGAATCAGCACCTAAAAATGTCTTTGTTAATAGGCCCACAGCTGCGTTAAGACCAGCAAGTATCGCAAGTTGAGCAACAGGACTAACACCTGCACCAGCAGCGGCAGCCCCGGCAGCACCAGCAGCAGCAGCAGCCCCTCCACCCGCAGCAATACCACCTACTGCACCACCTACGGTTTTTAAGAGTGCAAAAATTGCTGGACTAAATTTAATAAGTGAAATCGCAAGCAGTGATGCACCAAATTGTGATACTAACTCAATAGCGGGAGCAAAGGCTTGAGCAATAGTTGTAGCCGCACTTGCAATCTTAATTAAACCGCCAACGATTGGCAATATTACACTCGGGGCGAGAGTCTGCACGAAAGCATTAAGCTCAGCTTTTAATAGATTAAATTGTCCGCCGACCGTTCCTAATGCTTTTGCTGAATCTGTACCTAAAGTATTTAAACTACCTCTTGAAACCTCTACTGCTCTGTCGAATGTTTCAAATCCATCGCCTAAAGCTGCAACAACCTTACCGACCTGTCTAAATCCACCCAACTGTTCAGCAAGTGCTCTTTGTGATTCTTTGCTTAATTCATTGAATCCTTGTCCTAAGTTTCTTAGAATGTCGATTGAATTTAACAATACTCCATTATTATCTCTGACCTGAACATTAAACTTTTCTAACAATGCAATATTATCTTCTCTAATAACCCTTGTAGAAATAGTCTTGAGGGCAGTACCGATTGATGACGCACTTTCACGAGTAGTCTGTCTCAATGTCGCAACAATTGCAATAAACTCATCTATATCTCCACCGAATGCACTGAATGCGGCACCACCACGTTTAGCAGCTTCAATCAAATCAGAAGATTCTACAGCAAACTGCTTAGATACAGCGTTAAGTTTTTCCAAGATAGTACCAGTGTCATTAATTGATACTCCAAACTGTTTGCTGAAAGCTAAAATACCTTCAGTAGCTTGTGTTATACCTTCAAATGTCGGTAGCAATGGAACCTTAGCTAGATCTTCTAATGCACTACGTATATCAATATCTGCCGTTAAAGCACCGGCTTGTGCTAAGATTCTAGCTGCTTCTGCAATTTCGCCAGCGGCCACTCCTGTTTCTGTAGATAGCTGTATAATGACATCACGTATCTCAGCAAATCTGTCCGCCGTAGGACTCAACACCTGATCTAGTTTCAATAGCTGTTGCTCAAATTCAATTGCCGCACCTGTAGCTGCACCCAAAGCACCTATCAATACAAGAGGAACTGCTGTCGCAGCAACAAATGCACCATACCTACTACCAGCTAGAATAATCTTGTCACCAAACCCCTGTGCCGCTACTGCACTTTTATTTAAAGCACCAGCAGCAATTGCAGTAGTTTTAGCAGCATTGGATGAAGATTGGGAAAAAGCAGCTTGTGATTTAGCGGCTGTGCCAAGTGCCGATGCGGTTGACCCTGCATTTTTTTGGACTGATTTTAATTGGTCGTCAAAACCTTTAAGTCCCTGTGAAAGTCCAATAGATGCAGCTTTACCCACACTTGCCAATCTAGCTTCTAGTTGACCAAGCCCTCGGATTTTAGTAATAGCTAAAGTTACATCCAATACAAACGCCATATTTAACCCACCTTCTTACTCTTACGTTTCTTACGTTTAGTTTTTAATTCAACAGGTTCTCCGGTTAAATCATCTATAAACGGCTTTTCATCGTCAATCAACAAATTGCCCTTAAGATCAATCCTGTGTCCTAAAAGATCAATTTGCTTACCAGCATCATCAATCAAAGTTCCAGCTTCATTAATTAGTTTGTTTTCTTTAGTAACTAATTCTCCACCTTTATTGACAAGTCTTTTCTTATCGTCCATCAAGTCATATTTTTGAAGCCATTTTGTTTCATACATCTGATCTAAATTGTCGTTATCTGCATATATCATACCAAAAAGCATTTTTGAAGCTTCTATGCTAGCAACATCCGAATTTTTCCTAATGCATTCATCTAGGGTGGAAAAGTGTAAGGTCTTACCATCTTCACGAAATGTACATTTACTTAGTATGAAGATAATTTTATGCTCTTCCGCAACAGCTTCAATAGTAACGGCATCGTATTTTTTTCGTTCCGTAAAAATTGTTACTTGTTCAGTTCTTAATTCAGCCATCTTGATAGCACAGTCTCGACCTTCTGAAACTTTTATGCCACCCTTACGAAGTTTGACTTCTAGGTCTCTCAGTTCCATTGCGATGTCAGTAAATCTTTTAGCACTCTCTGCTGTCCATATCCCTCTTTCTGTAAGATGCTTTTCTAATTCAGCACGAAGCATCAAGCTATCATTACTTCTGAGAAGAGAAGCAATTTTAGCATTATATGCGACACTGGCTTCCTGTAGAACTTTATTATTGGGTTTTCTAACCACTAACTTAAGTTCGTTTCCTTCTTGATCGTAAGTGTTAACTATCTTTTCCATCATTTTTTCCTCCAAGTGCTCTAAATTCCATATGATATCTATTTAACTTGACATCATATAAGTCTATCTCAGCTTGTAATGCACGTCTCTGAGAATTTCCTTTATTAAGGATATTCATTCTAACCTGATCCCATTTAGCCCTATGCATTTTCTGTTCCGGAGTTAGTTCTTCCTCCGATAAACCATGACCCCACATTGATCCAAATACAGTTTCAAACTCAGACAATGGAAAAATAAAACATGTATTAAATTTTTTGTCTGTAATGTTTTTTAATCTTTTTTTCGATCCTATAGTAAGCATTTTTTCTTTCATTTTTATCTCCTACTGCTTATGTTCTTCATCCTCTTTGACAAATCTTGTGTTACCTGTTGTCTAATCTCACTTTGTGAATCTGGTAAATTTTGATCCTCTATTGTTTTGCCATCTTTCAATACTTTTTCTCTCATCCTGATTTTACCCTTTGCTTGTGGGGTATTTAAATCATGTATTTCTTTAGCACCTTCTCTATCGGTAGGAAGGAATATCTCTTGTCTACCTTTAGGATTTTTCTTCGGTGTCAGCTTGTCCACCTCTCGTGTAGTTGAATTTTTCTCCATTTTATCCGACTGCTGCATAAACCAAGAATCTAGTAGATCATTATCTTCAATAACTTTTTTCGCTGGTCTCTCATAAGCTTCAAACACGTTATCATAAGCATGCGACCAAAATATTAGTTTTTCTTGATTTCTAGAAAGATCTTTTGCAAATAAATCTCCCCCACTTTTAAAATACACCCATCTTACTCTCCAGGGATCTGTTCTTGCTAAAAGTCTAATGTCATCATCGTCAATAACAGCATCCATGAAATAAAACTCACACAGTATATTAACTAGACTAGTGTTGTCAAAACTATCAAAATTTTCTTTAGTCGCCCAGAATAATTCCCCACTTGACAACCTAGTGATCTGACTTATGACATATCTTTGTTGTTGTGTAGTAGCATGTGATCTATCTGAATTATATAACAGTCTTTGTTTTTTTATTGCTTTCTCATAATGTTTTCTTCTAATGCTTTTTAATAAAGTCTTGGCCTTTGATAGCTGCATATGGTTTAACATACATTTTAATAATCCTCTTTGAACAATCATCAAATCCTTGTTTAATGTTAGAAGATCTGTTTCGTCATCCTCAGACCATCCACCAAACTCTAAACATTCATCCTCAGTCAAAAGATCATTCTTTCTGGCATTATCCAGACTTTGGTCATAAATAATTGTTGACATAGCTTTAGTCTCTGAGGTAGGTATATCCAAGATAAATTGCATATCTTGTTGGACCGTGGGTAGCTTTCCCCAAGAAATCAAGTCTATTAACCTTTGTTTTTCTTGATAGTCCATAATCCTAGCTCTACAAAAAATAAAGCATCTGTCCACATTCTATCCAGCCGTCTAATAGATTATACACCTACCATTTAATGTTTCTGTGCCTCGTATAATTTATATCTATCTGTAGGTTCAAATCTAAGTTTAATTCAGGTTTTTTAACCTCAAATCTCCTGTTAAAAATGTCTAAAGCAAATTTGTGTAACTCAATATCTAGTTGGTTGCTCTCTTTCAACAAAAGGAGCAGGTCGGGATTTATTTCGTTGTCTCCGATATGATTCTCTGTAGAGTTGGGATACTTGGTATAAAATGGCGGAACGTCCCAGTTTAAGTCGTTCGCTATCAACAGCAAGCTGTCGTCATATCTTTCTACAACCCCAATGGTCATGCTGTTTATGCGGTATTTAGCCAGCTCTAGCATGTCGTTTGTACATTTATTATATGAGATGTTATTGTCGTGATCCTCAGAAGCAATGCTGAGCCTCCTGGTGAAATGATCATTATATAGGATTTGACGTGACGTCAGAACATCTTGCATCTCTTCTTTTGAGCAGTTCTTGAGCCAATCAATATCTCTATATCCCGAAAGATCTGAAAGAGCACGGCTTATAGGCTCTCTTATAAAAATTATCTTTTTTTTTGCTCTATGATGTTGTTGAGTGTAGTAGAAATGTCCACCAAATGGGAGCGGATGTCTATACTTTTTTAGTAATTGCCTAAATGTAGTGCCACCTGTTCTTCGGATATGCATGTATAATATGGGTTCCATTATGCATAATTATACACCTATAAAAAAAACGAGAGCCGAATGGCCCTCGCTTTGGTAAAAAGAAATGAACGTGCTCTGTGGCCCGTTAGAAACGGTAGCGAAGTCCTAACTCAGCCAATTATTTATACACCAGATCGTTCCAGTTTATCTATCAAAGTTGAAAATGGAACATAAGCAGCACGAGGTAAAACCCCTAGAATATTTTTTGCGCCAGCAGGATTATAAGTATGAGTAATGACACGAGCGGATATATTATCGTCCCTAATGAACTTCGCCAACTGGTAACCAGTGTTTTCGTCGCTGGAGTGAACCATCTGTTCCCCACCAAGGTCATGATCTAGCAAAATTAAATCATACTCGTTTTCTGTTAAAAGCTTTTTGCCATCTGTTACATTGTCTGCGTGGTCTACATTATGACCTATTAGACATTGTTTAAAAAGTTTCATTCGCATTGGATCGTCTTCTAAGATAAATATGTTCATAGTTGATCTCCTTAACGAATTATTCTATTTATATTTATTCCCAAGGGATTTTCCTCTAACTGCCAATTTTCCATATCATCCAAAATCAATTGTTCTGCCTCTGGATTAATCTCTTTCATAGCTTGAAAAACTTCTTGCTTATCCTTCATACTTGTAAACCCAAAAGCTAATCTATAAGCTTGTAGTAATCCTTTTTGCATTATTTCTTCCTTTCCTTATTTAATTTATACATCCCAAGAGAACGTCTGTTCCATGTTCAATCATAAATTTGTTTGTCGTCATATTTAATTCTGAAAATAGAAATTCATCAATAGCTTTTTTGTTTGAATATCCAAGATGATATATACTGCCGTTATCATTTTTAAAAATTAACAAATAATATCTGGGATGAAAAGGCTTGTCCTCTAATTGTCGCAAATATTGTTTTACTGGTAAACAACTAGTATCTCCGAATATAATATCACCATCACAAACAGCAAGTATTAATTCCATATATCCAAGATGCTCACAATGCATGGCAATGGTCTTTGTTATATCCTCTATGTTCTCAATCTCTATTCTCATCAATCATTTCCTTTTTGTTGGTGTGGACAAACACCATAGATAGATTTAGCCATGTTACAATTATGACACAATGTCTGAAAACCTTCTGGGTAGTTATTCTTTTCTAACCACTTGTAGAAGTTTGTACTACTTGATCCACAACGAGTTTTGCTCATTTCTAATGATCTCCTGTGCTCATTGCCTCCTCCTTCAATATGATCGATACATAAAAATTCATATTGTTCTAAATTACAACAGGCACACTTTGTCCCATAATGCTTGAAAATCTTTTGTTTTCTTTTTCTGCGTCTGATAATATCCTTTTTTCTATTTTCTTCTCTATAATTAGAATTCTTATACCAATCATTTTGTTTCTTTAAGCACGTAGAGCATCTCTTTTTGTTTTTTTCATATGGATTTTCTCCACAATTAGTGCATAAACCCTTATCGTATCTTCCTTTTCTTGTTTTTCTAGTAGTATCTACTACTCTACTATAGCAAGTTTCACATCTTTTTGCTTTAAAAATCTTTTCTTTTCCACATTGACAGCATAACCCCTTGTCTGTCTTTTTCTTTCTACACCTTGCTTGATTTTCCGCTTTAGACATATCATTCTCCTAAAAAAAGAACCAGAGGCCAAACACATGTCTGACCTCTGGTTTATACACCAGAAACGATACATCCTTGCTATAAACTTGAAGGATCTTGCGGATGAGTTACCGATAATATATTGAAGTTCGAGTAGTTAAATGTCGTGACAACGTTTCCACCGCCGGCGTCACCCCCACCATAACTTACGGACGCTAACTTATTCTTAGTCCCAAGGTTCACTACTAGCCCCTCACGCATCTTGACAATAATTTCTTGGTTACTTAAGTTAGATCCACCTACAGGATCAGCAAGAGCATCTACTTGATCGCCATCACTTGAAGTAACGTCAATCGCAGTAGTAACTTCTACCGGGAAAGTAGCAGGTCGTGCATATGGGTTTCTCTGACCAAGTTCGTTTAAGTCTTCTAGACCGAGATCAACGGAAATTGTTACTGTTTGTAAGTGAGCACCAAAGGCACCACCAGAAAGTACATTTGTTCCAGAAGATGTAACTCCTGGAATATCAGTTGGCCATCGCGAACCAGTTGCATCCTCTTCCATTAGTACGTCTTCTCGACGCTGAACTCCACCGGAACTCGTAATAGAAAGAGGTTCGTCAGTGTTATCAAAGTCGGGTAGGAAAGTAAAGGTCGAAGTTCTCCATAATTTGTTGTTACCTACAAGAGTAACATCTTCAGTGGAGTTACCATCGACATTTAAGGTATACGTCAATGACGACACAAACATCCCAGACATCTCAACCTGTGTCTCTGGAGTACCAGATGCACTATCGAAAACGTCTGAGTAGATATTTAATGCAACAAAGGATCGTCTTGTGGTTCTTGCATTAAGAGATGAACTTGTGGCCCCCTGTGTAGCTAGATGGTATAGAATTGGAAATCCATCCAGTACCTTCTGAGCTGTTAATTCAATATCAGGAAGACCTTCAATGTTTTCATAAAGATCAATTTGACCTAATTCGAATACTTGCTCCAAATTAAAAGTCGTATCAATTGCGACTGATTGGACACCATGAGCCTCAATAAACCCAGAAGCACGACTAACGTCACCAACTTCGGTTAAACCGTTTGGTGCTAGGCCAAGACCCTGCGTTGCATAGAAAATTCTATCATTCGGCAAAATAAACACCTTTCCTTTCAAACTATCTTAAGAGTTATCTATTTATTTATACACCATATTTTAATATTAAATTCCGCCAAAATCTATTTCCAATTCATAAGTTACCTGTGCTCTCCAAATCCCTCCCGTAAACCCTGGAGAAATAGGTCTGCTTTCCACATCCTCAATTCTAATTTTTTTCCACGGAAAATTCGCAGTTAAATCTGGCCATGTCAATGCACCAGATGCTAAAGATCCATTAAAGTCAAGAGGAAATGGTATGTCATTTAAATCAAAAAATACAACCCTGGTAGCATTTTGTATTTCTAATAGATCAATTAATAAATCACGTTCGTGCTCATTACTAGCAACAACATGAAAAGTGACGGTACGCCCCTTTATTTGTCCACCACCCAATTCTAAGCCAGCAACCGTTCTACCTTCTCCTGGTTCAATAAAAATAGCAGGTAAATAAACCCTGTGTTCTTTTGTATGAATAGATAAACCAGATCCTGGAGCAGAATCAAATTCTTCAAACTGCTCTACTGTAGCCTCTCGAATAATTTGTCTAAATTCATCAAAATCAGCGAACCCAACAAAAACCTGCCTCCAAGAATATTCAGCTCGAACAGTACTCCTTGTATCTACTGGACCGTCAAAAATAATTCTTCCGTTCGAGTAATCTACAGTATGAGCAAA
>SDBT01003150.1_pt1 | contig 28696 bp, 22 predicted proteins | sample 2277101 | NCBI WGS metagenome assembly SDBT01 (sample SAMN10404973, study PRJNA504765) | marine sediment metagenome | isolation source: marine sediment core GS10_PC15, 103 cmbsf | place: Arctic Ocean: Southern Knipovich Ridge | collected 2010 | reverse complement strand
CTTCACATGGCGGCTGGGGCGCGAGTTCATGGCCGAGCAGCTTATGCCGCATCTGGCGCAACTGGTTGAAGGGGGTTGTTGCGGCAATTTGAGAAGTGTTATCCCTCCTGAGACGTCGCCGGCGTGGTCATCGTTTCAGACGGGGTGTCGGCCGGGCAAGGCGGGGGTGTTTGCATTTCATACTTACGACCGGAAGCAAAATAAGGTGCGTTTGAACAGTTTCGGTGATATCGCGGCCCCGAGCATTTGGGAGTTGGCCGACCGGGCGGGCAGGAAGAGATCTTAATTGCATACGATTCAAAAAAGAAATGCATACGTATTGATATGGCTAAGTCCACTATGGATAAGAGTATACTGAAGTGGTACGAAGACGATGGGTACAAACAGGAAGCACCATTTGAACTTGAGCCGGGGGAACCACTCAGGCTTCACATTTTTCTCGACCGTTCGATTATGGAGGTTTTTGTAAACGGCCGTCAATGTGTGACCGAACGGCTTTACCCAACACGCGATGACAGTAAAGGTATAGTTTTGTTTAGTAAAGGAGGCGGCATTAAAATCCCGGTATTCAACGCCTGGAAGATGCACCCTTCTAATCCCTGGTAGATTCAATTACTAACGACATTGGAAAACAAAAGGGAAGGAGCGAAAGAATGAGAATTGTTGCTATTATTCTAAGCGTTATTTGTTTGATATATGTGGGTGCCAAATTAGTGGATGATATAGGCAACTACTACTTTGACACTGCAGGGTTCTATTTGCTGCTGTGTCTGTGCTTTATCATAAATCTTATTGCCCTGCGACGGCGAAAAAAGGCCAAGGCTCTTCGGAAGAATAAAGAACCTGATGAAAAACAGGGCCAGGAATGAAAGTTGATATCAAGTTTATTAAATAAAACCTCGGAGGATTTATTATGTTTAAGCGATTAGTTTTGTTGGTTGTTGCTCTTTTAATGCTTTCAGGGTCGGCTGGATATGCCGCCGATGCCCCCGCAATGCAGTGGCATAAAGGACATGGCACCGATAGAGGAGATCATGTTCATTATGGTATGCAAACCAGCGACGGTGGTTATATCATGACAGGACAGACCTCCGAAGGAAGGAGAGGTTCCTCTGATATGCTCGTTGTCAAGACTGATGCCGATGGGAATCTGCAGTGGCAGAAAATTATTGGTACCAGGGGCAAGGCAGACTATGGCACTTTTGTAACTGAAGTTTCCGACGGTTTCATTGTTGCAGGAGCGTTGTGTGACTCGGGTGACCAGAAAAGGGCTTTGGTGAAGTTTGATTCTGACGGGGACGTCGTATGGCAAAAGACCTACCCCTCTGACGGAAATGGTTCAATCCGGGGTATTGGTATCACCGGTGATGGAGGGATTGTCGCCACCGGATACGTTGGCAGTAAGGAAAGAGGTTATAAATTCATATCAGAAGATGGACAAGGTTTTATAATGAAAACAGATGCGGATGGAAACTTAGCATGGGAAAACACTCTGTCTGCCGCTCCTCATGGTATGAGGGTCGAAGAAGTTGCCGGGGGGTATGCAATTGGTGCTAACGTATGGGTAAATGGAAACGGAAAAAGCCATCAAAATGTTTGTCTGATACTGACAGACAGCAGGGGCAACGAGACATTCAGCGAAACTTACGGGGGCGACGGTGACGACCAGGTCTTTGATTTTGCTGTAACTACTGACGGCGGTTATATTTTTGGCGGGCACTCACGGTCACCTTCTTACGGTACTGTCAACTGGGATTTTTTGCTGTTGAAGGTTGGCCCTGATAAAAAAGAACAGTGGCACAGAACCTTCGGCCAGCCCAGGGGCTATGATGCCAAATACATTCACGACGAAAGCTATGGTGTGAAACAGACTCCCGACGGTGGCTATATTGTAGCCGGCGGTTCCGGGGATGAATACAGGTACTCTGAATCCGGTCATTCTAAAGGCCGGTCGGATCTTTGGTGGGCTTATGTAGTAAAAACAGACGCCGACGGCAACTTAATGTGGCAAGACCTTTATGGCAGCCTGAAAGGTAACAACGCAGCAGAGTACATAAATCTGACGAGCGATGGCGGCTATGTAGTTTTCACCGATTCAGATACTGCCGGCTCTATGGGGTCCAACAATTATGGTCTTTTGAAGATAGCGCCGGACGAATCCGGTGACACCGCCCCGCCACGAGCCCAAGCTCCCCCGATGCAGTGGCATAAAGGGCATGGCACCGATAGAGGAGACCATGTACATTATGGCCTGCAAACCAGCGATGGCGGTTATATCATGGCAGGACAGACATCGGAACCAAGAAGAGGTTCCTCTGATATGCTTGTTGTCAAGACTGATGCCAAGGGGGATCTGCAGTGGCAGAAGATTATTGGTACAAGCAGACAACCTGACTTCGCTACCTTCGTAACTGAAGTTTCAGATGGTTTCATTGTTGCAGGGGCGTTGGCTGTTTCGGGTGACCAGGAGAGGGCTCTCGTAAAACTTGATGCCTCAGGAAACATAATATGGCAGAAGACCTATACTCACACCGGCAATGGTGAAATCCGAGGTGTAGATGAAACCGGCGATGGAGGACTTGTTGCCACAGGATACGTTGGAAGTGTGAGAAGCGGTTACCTGTTTATATCGGATGATGGTCAAGGATCCATACTGAAGACAGATGCAGATGGGAACTTACAATGGGAGAAAACTTTAGCTGCTGCTACTCATGGTATGAGGGTGTATGAAGTTGCCGCTGGTTTTGCAGTATCTGGAGTGTCTCGAGAAGGGAATAGAAACTTCTGTCTTATTAAGACAGATGATTCGGGGAACATACAATGGCATAAGAATTATGGGGGCAATAAACAGGAAGACCTCTTTGATTCTGACCTGGCAAAAGATGGTGGTTACATTTTGGCGGGACATAAACTAATCTATGGTAAGGTCAGCGATAATACCGACGTATTTGACTTCTGGCTGGTAAAGGTTGACAGTAAGGGAAACATGGAGTGGGATAAGACCTTTGGTCAGCCCCGAGGTTATGATGCTAATCATATTCGTGACGAATGTTATGGTGTCAAGGCAACTCGCGATGGCGGATATATTATGATTGGAGGTACCGGGGATGAAGATTCGTATTCTGCTTCCGGCCATCCTGCCGGTCCGTCAGATGTCTGGAAATCTTATGTGGTAAGAACAGACGGTAACGGAAACTTGCTGTGGGAAGGTCTTTATGGTGATCCTGCCGGCAATAATGCCGGTGAGTACATTAACCTGACAAGTGATGGCGGCTATATAATTTTCACCGATTCAGACACCGCAGGTGACATGGGAGCCAATAATTTCGGTCTTATGAAAATAGCGCCGGATAAAAGCAATTCTGATAATTAGCTGTCCCGCTTGCGTATGGCTTGCCTAAGAGTGCCGGTCAGGACAAAATACTCTTATAACAGTTGTTACAATAAGTTCGGCTTCGCCATCGCTGCAGGCTCGATATTTTATAGATGAAGAAAACGAAAATGAAAGAGTCCAGGAGTGAGGATTGTTGCGGTTATTCTGAACGTTATTTGTTTGATTTATGTGGGTGCCAAATTAGTGGATGATATAGGCAACTACTATTTTGACACCACAGGGTTCTATTTGCTGCTGTGTCTGTGCTTTATCGTAAATCTTATCGCCTTACGGCGTTCGAGAGGTAACAGGCGTCTTGTGCGGCACTTTTTAAAAGAAGCTGCCCGAGAGGAGAGGACCGAACCACCCGAAAACGATTCATAACCCAAATGAACAAGGAAGAAGCCCTTGACCATTGAAGCAGCCTGGTGTAAGCTTACAGGTCGGCTGGGTAACGTTTTTGTAGGTCGCTGATATTACACTGTTGAGGTTTTATGATGACGTGTAGTTACATAAAGAAATGGTTGTGTGTATTGGCGTTGTGGGGCCTTGCGGCGGCGATGTGTGGTTGCGGGCAAAGGGCCGCGCGAAGTGAACAATTCCCGGCCCCTGTCCAGCTTGAGGGGACGATCGGGTCAATGGCCGAGATTTACGAATTCGGCGCGATACCGGTCAAAGGCTGGGGGATTGTGGCAGGCCTGGCTGGAACGGGCTCAAGTGAATGTCCGCCAGTCTTAAGAGACGTTCTTGTAAAGTATATCCGGCAGCAAGTATCCGGCGAAAGCAGAGTGAACCCGAACAGATTCATTAACAGCCCGGACACGGCGGTGGTGGAGATCAGCGGAGTCATACCGTCTGTGGCATCGAAGGGTGGCCGTTTTGACGTGGAGGTCGTCGCCTTTTCGAGTACCCAGACGACATCCCTCGACGGTGGTAGATTGTACCCGGCCCAGCTTAAGGCGATGTCGCGACTTCAGCGTTTTGACCAGTACTCGAAGACTCTGGCAACGGCGCAGGGAGCGGTATTCATTGATAAGTTGGATGCCGGCCGGAGCGGCAAGGTCAGTGGACATGTATTAGGCGGCGGAACGGTCGCTGAAGATGTACGGATTTCGCTGATTTTGCTTGAGCCGAATTATATGGTCGCAAGCGTCATTCGAAATCGATTGAACGGGCGATTCGGCCCCGGGACGGCAAACGCAATTTCGCCGGGTGAGATTCGGCTGGCAGTGCCGGCCAAATTCAAGGACGCCAAAGACAAATTCCTGGGGATGGTAACGGCGCTGTCTCTTGGGGAAGATGAACCAGCACGCAGGATAGAGATGCTTGTTGAGAGGCTGTCGCGTGGTGAGGACATCGCCGGCAGCCAAATCGCTCTTACGACTATAGGCAAAGCGGCGCTTGACGAGCTTGCACCGCTTTTAGGGGCGTCCGATGAGAGAATTCGTTTCCACGCAGCAGCATGTATGCTCAGCATAGGTGATGACAAGCCATTGCCGGCTCTGCGTCGAATAGTCGGAGACGGCAACTCGCCTTACAGGGTTGAGGCGATACGCGCAATTGGTGCGAACGCCAGGCGCAACGATGCGATACCGATATTGAACAGCGTCCTTGCAGACGGGGACTTCGCTGTGCGATTCGCGGCGTACGAGCAGTTGCGCAATCTGAGGGATATTTCGGTTTCGCAGACTCCGGTGTCGCGAGATTTTCTTATCGACAGTGTGGTTTGCGGGGGCGAAAAGGCGATCTATGTTTCACGCAGCGGCGCCAGCCGCATAGTTCTGTTCGCGACACCGATTTACTGCAAAGACGATATTTTCATAGAATCGGCAGATAAAAACATAGTAATCAATGCGGCTCGTGGTGATAAGTTTGTATCGGTCATGCGAAAACACCCGAAAAGCCCGAGGTTGTTTGGGCCCTTGAGATCGAGTTTCAAATTGGCCGATGTAATACGCACCCTCGGCGAGGTACTCCCGGCGGAGGACAAACCTCTTATGCGGCCCGGTTTGGGTGTTGCATATTCGGATATAGCGGCCCTTTTGAGACAGATGGTTGAAAACGGGGCTGTCGAGGCCGAATTCAGGGCCGGTCCGATGGCAGGGGCGGGGGCAATTCTGGAGAAAACAAGCACCAATGACCGATAACAATAGGAATAGGGCGTAATCTTAAGTGAAGGGTTTTTACATTAGTGGAGGATATAATCGATTGACAGGGACATTTTTGCATCAGGGCTGGAGAGTCGCCAATGCGGCTTGAAAAGATAGTCCTTAACGGCTTTAAGAGCTTTGCCGATAAGACGGAATTCAATTTTAATCGGGGGATAACCGCGATTGTCGGGCCCAACGGGTGCGGCAAGAGTAATGTGGTTGACGCGGTAAAGTGGGTTCTGGGTAATCAGAGCCCCAGGAGCCTTCGCAGCGGGCAAATGTCCGACGTTATCTTTGGCGGCTCAAGCAGCAGAAAGCCCAGCGGCATGGCCCGGGTGAGTCTGCACCTGGTTGACGTCAAGTGCCTCGGCATCGAGCCCGATGAGCTTGAGATTTCACGGCGTCTGTATCGCAGCGGGGAAAGCGAGTACCTGATAAACAACAAGCTGTGCCGTCTTAGAGACATCCGGGAATTGTTCATGGACACAGGGATTGGTGTAAGCGCGTATTCAATCATCGAGCAGGGGCAGATTGAGCGACTCTTAAACGCTTCGAATGTTGACCGGAGGGTCATTTTTGAAGAGGCGGCCGGCATCAGCAAGTACAAGGCTCACAAGAAGGAGACGCTTCGCAAGCTTGAGCGGACGGAGCAGAATATGCTGCGCGTGGCGGACATTCTGACAGAAGTACAAAAGCAGCTTAGAAGCATAAAATACCAGGCAGGCAAGGCGAGGAACTACCTACAGTACACCGAAAGGCTCAAGGAGCTGCAGGTGAACTATTCGCTGGCCCAGTACCACAAGATCGTCACGGACAGCAACGAGAAGAAAAACACTTTAGCCGGATTAGAGGAAAAATTCAGTTCCGTTGCCGCCGAGGTGGCGAGAAACGACGCTGCCTTGAGCCGGGTCGGAAAAAGCATCATCGAGACCGAAGGCGAGATAAACCGCTGGGACAACCGGCTTGTCGCGACGAGGAGCAAAATCGAGCAGCAGCTTGAGCGCATAACGTTTCTGAAGAACCGAAGCGAGGAATTGCATCAGAGAAAAACAAACGCCGCGGAGCAAATCCACAAGCTGACCGCGCAGAGCAGCCGGCTTAACGATGAGTTGGCTGGATGTAAGGAGCAGTTCGAAGAAAATCAGAAGGCGTTCGCACAGAAGAAACGGCGCATCGTTGAGCTTGAGGAAGTTATTAACCAAACGAACAGCCGGTGCGTGAGCATTGAGGCGGATTTGGAGGATGAGAAATCCGGCATTATCGATATCGTGAGGAGGACGGCCCAACTGCACAATGAAATTCAGAGCATAGGCGTCTACCGCAGCAACCTGAGCGGCCAGAAAGACCGGCTAAGTGGACGGGCGAACGACACCCAGGTACAGTTGGCTCAGCTTTTGACCGCGAAGGCACAACTTCAGGCAAGATTAGATGATATCTACAAGGTTCTCGCCGAACTTCAGGAAAGCCTTGGCGCCAAGCGCAGCCAGATGAAGGAGATTAACAGCAGCCAGGAAGATATTAGCAAGCAGTTGGCTGAGGCGAAACAGACGCAGAGCGGGCTTTCGAGCGAGTTTAAGGTGTTGAGCGACATGGAGGCCGAACGCCAGGGGCTGAGCGAGTCGGTGAAGCAGATATTAAAGGCACAGGCAAACGGGGGACCCAAGAGATACTATTACATAGAGGGGATTGTTGCTGATGTCATCAGCGCCGAGGCCGACTATGCAACGGCGGTTGAGGCGGCACTTGAGGGTAAGACCGATGCTTTGGTGATTAACAGCACAGGCGACTTTCTGGCCGATGACCGGATACGCGGAGAATTAGACAGCAGGGTAAACTTGATTTGTACCGACAAGATTGAGCCGTTTGTAGATACTCAGGATTTGTCGCGGTATCCAGCCGTAATCGGAAGAATGGTCGAATTTGTAAATTACGACAGCAAGAGCGCACAGTTGGCCTGGCAACTGCTGGGTCATACGGTTTTAGTGGATTCGATGGACGCGGCGATTGAGCTTTCGCACCGGTTGGGGCCAAAGTACCGGTTCGTTACGGTTGAGGCCGAAGTTTTCGAGGGCGGTCATTGTATGCGTGTCGGGCCGGTCGGCAAGGCCGCGGGGCTTATATCGCGCAAAAGCCGACTCTGTCAGCTCGCCAGCGAGCTGGCAGAAACTGTACAGCAAATCGGGCAACTCGAACAGCAATTTGGGCGGAACAGCCGACAGAGTGAGCATTTGGCGAAGCTATGTCAGGATTTGCGCACGGCTGTTTATGAAGCCAGTACCCAAAAGGTTGATATCGAGTCAAGACTGCGCCTTGCAGAGCAGAATATTAAGCGATTGAGTGATGAGCAGCCCGTCATAGCCAGCGAAATCGAGATGTTACAGGCCCAGATCGGCGAGTCGGTCCAGACCGAATACGACTCAAAGCAGAAGCTGGCCGAATTAGAGGCAATCAATACCGACAGGACCAGGCACATTGAAGAACTTGAGGCGAGGCTGTCTGAAAACAAGGGGGTAGTGGAAGCCAAAGGCGCGGCGCTTACGGAGTTGAAAGTGGCCCTGGGGCAGATAGGCGAGCAGCAAAACTCTATCAGTCAGCAAATAGCAAGTTTGCAGAGCCGATTGGAGCATGGAAGGGGCGTTTTGGAGTCGGCGAGGACGGAATTAGTCGAATGCGCGAGGCAGAGCGACCAGACCCGGCAGGATATTTTGAGTAGCGAAGCGAAAGTGTCTGAACTGTTTGTAGCCAAAGATAACGCCGAGCAGATGAGTACACAAATGCACGAGAAGGTAAGCACACTGCTGGCCGAACAGAAACAACTCGAAGAGCTGCTCAGAGAAAACCGGTCGACCCAGACCGAGATTGAGCAGCAGATACACGAGGTCGAATTAGAGCTGACTCAATTAGCAGTGAAGAATGAAGACCTGACCCAGCGGGTGGCTGAAGAACTGCAGATCGATTTGGCCGGTGCGTATGAAAACTTCCAGGCCGAGGATGTGGACTGGGGGCTGATTCGCACCGAGATTGCCGAGCTTCGGGGCAAAATCGAACGGTTGGGTAATGTAAATATCGATGCTATAAAAGAGCAGGCCGAACTTGAGCAGCGATACGAATTCTTGGCGGTTCAGACGGAAGACCTGACCAAGAGCAAGACCCAGCTTGAGCAGTTAATCAGCAGGATTAACAAAGAGAGCAGGGCCAAATTCAAAGCGACGTTTGAGCAGGTAAGAGAGAATTTCCACGAAATGTTCCGCAAGCTCTTCGGCGGAGGCAAGGCGGACATTTTCTTAGAGGACCCATACGATATTCTTGAGTGCGGTATAGAGATAATTGCCAGGCCTCCAGGCAAGGAGACCAGAAGCATCAGCCTGCTGAGCGGGGGAGAAAAGAGCCTGACGGCGTTGGCATTGCTGTTTGCGATATTCAAGACCAGGCCGTCCCCGTTTTGCTTTCTTGACGAGGTCGATGCGGCCCTGGATGAGGCCAATATCGAGAGATTTAACCTGATAGTACAGGAATTTCAGAAGAATTCGCAGTTCATTATCATTACCCACTCCAAGCGCACAATGAGCATCGTGGACGTGCTGTTCGGCATAACGATGCAGACCCAGGGTGTCAGCAAGAAGATAAGTGTGACTTTTGACGAATCTGAGAGAGAAGCCGACCTCGCGGTAGCATAGGCCGGCGGCATTGTGATTCACTCTTGAAAGCAGCAGGCTCAACTGCTACAATCCATCATTAACTCAAATGCGAGTGAAGAAGGTACAAAATGGCTGAGCGTCTTGACAAGCGAGTTCTCGACAACGGTATGGTGATACTCGGAGAGCCGATAGAAAATATCGGCTCGGCGGCGTTTACTTTTCTGGTTCCAAGCGGAGCGGCGATTCTGCCGGACGGCTGCGGCGGCGCGGGAGCGGTCATCACAGACTGGCTCCTTCGCGGGGCAGGTGACAGAAACAGCCGAGAATTGACAGATGCTCTCGATGGGCTGGGCCTTCACTGCAACAGTTCCGTAACAAGCGGCCATATCTCATTAGGGGCAGCTCTTGAGGCAAGCAATCTGGCTGACGCGCTGGAATTATACGCTGATATCATATTGAGGCCGATGCTCGAAGGGGAGCAGTTTGAGTTGTCGAGACAATTAGCCATTCAGGGTCTGATGGGCCTGGATGATGACCCCCGGCAAAAGGTGATGCTCAATCTCTGCGAGAAGTTCTATCCGGCTCCGTTAGGCAGGTCGCCGATGGGCAAACTCGACGAGCTGGAGAATCTCGGTGTCCGGGAGACCACGGCCATTGTGAAGGAAAACTTTTATCTGCCCGAGACAATCTTTGCATTGGCGGGTAAATACGACTTCGACGTGGTTTGCAGGCAGCTTGAGGAACTGTTCGACATCCGCCAATCCGAGGTCCACCGGCAAATCACTTTGGGCGAAAGAGGCGGTAAATACACGCACGAGCAGCATGACGGCGCACAGGTTCATATCGGACTGATGACGCCGACGGTTACTATTACAAGCGCCGATTACTACAACGCTATGGCCGCGGTGTCGGTCCTTTCGGGCGGGATGAGCGGCAGGCTTTTTACGGAGGTCCGTGAAAAGCGGGGGCTGTGTTACGCGGTAGGCGCCCAATACCATACGCTCAAGGACTTTGCCGGTGTAAGCTGTTACGCGGGGACGACACCGGACAAGGCACAGGAGACTTTAGACGTAATAATAGCCGAGTTCAACAGGCTCTGCGCGGGTATCAGCGAAGATGAGATGCAAAGGGCGAAGGTCGGGCTGAAGAGTTCGCTGATTATGCAGAGTGAATCAAGCATCGCAAGGGCAGGCGGGATAGCAGGCGATTATTATCTCTTGGGCAGGGTCAGAGCCCTCGAAGAGATAAAGAGCAAACTCGATGCAATTAGCGTTGATTCGGCTCTGTCCTTCCTTGAGTCCAACAAGTTCGCAGACTACACCGTCGTAACCATCGGTCCAAAGCAAGTTGAGCATGAGCAAGCCGGGTAGGCAGGCGGTTGAGAGGAAAAAGAAAGGAATATGGAATTTGAGAATGCTTTGTAGGAAACCTTATAAATGTCATTCTGAGCGAAGCGAAGAATCTCAATCTTTCGTACGTATGAGATTCTTCATCCCGATACATCGGGGTTCAGAATGACAATTTTCACATATTTTCTACAAAGCAAGTTGAGCATGAGCAAGCCGGGTAGGCAGGCGGTCGAGAGGAAAAAGAAAGGAATATGGAATTTAAGCATACAACATTATCCAACGGGCTGACGATTGTCGGCGAGATAAACACCTCGGCGCAGTCGGCGGCGGTTGGTTTTTTCGTCAGGACAGGCTCGCGCGATGAAACGAGCGAGATTAGCGGCGTTACGCATTTTCTTGAACACATGATGTTCAAGGGCACCGATAAACTCAGCGCCCTTGAAGTAAACGAGGCGTTCGACCGATTAGGCGCCAAGTACAACGCCTTTACGAGTGAGGAGAACACGGTTTATTACGCGGCTGTCCTGCCGGAGTATCTGCTTGAGGTAACCGAGCTGTGGAGCCGGTTGATGAGGCCGTCGCTGCGCCAGGAAGATTTCGACATCGAAAAAAATGTCATAAAAGAAGAAATAGCGATGTATAAGGACCTGCCGCAGTTTGATGTAATGGACAGGTGCAAGACCATGCACTTTAAGGACCATCCGTGCGGGCACACCGTTTTGGGAACGGCCGAAAGTGTAACAGCCTTGACGGCGGAGCAGATGCGAGATTACTTCGCCAACCGTTACGCCCCGAACAACATGGTGTTGGCCTGCTGCGGCAACTTCGACTTCGATGCGATTTGCTTGCTGACCGAGGCCGAATGCGGCAAATGGGCACCGAGCGAGGTGACAAGAGAACTAAGCTTTTACGCCGGCAGCAAAGATAAACAGCGGGCCGAAAAGGCAAACCTTGTGCGGGAACACATTTGCCTGGTGAGCCCGGCTGTGTCGATGCAGGATGAAAGGAGATTTGCCACTTCACTATTAGCGATGATAATAGGCGACAGTACCGGCTCACGGTACTTCTGGGCACTGGTTGACCCGGCAATAGCTGAAATAGCAGCGATGCAGTATGAATCGATGGACGGCGTTGGGGCATTATACAGCTATATCCGCTGCGGAAGTGAGAATGTATCGAAAATCGCCGAGATTCTCCAGGGCATATTCGAGGATTTAACTGCCCAGGGCGTAAGTTCCGATGAATTGCGAAAGGCCCGGAACAAGGTCCTGAGCGCCCTTACGATCCGGTGTGAGCAGCCGATTGGCAGACTCACCAATCTGGGATTCAACTGGATTTACCTGCAGCGGTATCGGAGCATGGCCGACGATGTGGAGGCGGTCAAGGCGGTGACGGTCGGTGATGTCAATGCCATTATCGCCGAATTCAATCCGGGAAATTTCACACAGCTTAGCATGGGTCCAGCCGGGGATTAGGCTTGACTAATTCAGTACAGTTGGTAAACTCGGGCGTGGCAGGAGGATACTGTGGAAAAGAATCAAGAAACGCAAGCGCAAATCGATAAGGATATTCTGCGGTGCAGGGCTGATATTCTTCGTGCACGCCAGGCAGTGGCTGCGGCGCCGAAGCAGGAATCTCCCGACAGTCCTACTACAGCCACGAAAACCCAGGTAAAACCTACCGAGAAGGGCCCCACCAAAACGGAGCAGGACTCGCAAGCGCAACCCGAAGCCAGGCCCGAAGAACCGGCCAAAAGCGAACCCAAACTGGAGCCCAAGGTCGAAAAGGAGACTGAGGCTACAGCCGAACAATCTCGGGCCCAGGCACAGGCCAAAGCCGAGCAGGCGGCAAATGCCGCAACCGAAAAGGCTCAGCAGGAAGCCAGAGCAGCTAGAGAAAAAGCTGAGCAGGAGGCCAAAGCCAGGGCCGAAGCGGAAGAAAAAACCAACGCCGAGCAAGATCTCAAGACTGCGGCCCAAAAGGCTCAGCAGGAGGCCAGAGCAGCCAGAGAAAAAGCCCAACAAGAGGCCAGAACCGCCAGAGAGAAGGCGCAGCAGGAAGCAGCAGCCAGAACCGAGGCCGAACAAAAAGCTAAGTCCGAGTCCGAGGCCCGCGCTAAGGCTGAGCAAGAAGCCAAGGCCGCAGCCGAGAAGACGCAGCAGGAGGTAAAGGCCAGAGCCGAGGCAGAACAAAAAGCTAAGTCCGAGTCCGAGGCCCGCATCAAGGCCGAGCAAGAGGCCAAAGCCGCGGCTGAAAAGGTCCAGCAGGAGGTAAAGGCCAGGACCGAAGCGGAAGAAAAAGCTAAGTCCGAGACCGAGGCCCGCGCCAAGGCCGAGCAAGAAGCCAAGGCCGCGGCTGAAAAGGTCCAGCAGGAGGTAAAGGCCAGGACCGAGGCGGAAGAAAAAGCTAAGTCGGAGGTCGAGGCCCGCATCAAGGCCGAGCAAGAGGCCAAAGCTGCAGCAGAAAGGGCCGAGGCGAAGGCCGAAGCCGCAGGCGTTGCGTCCGAGGCCGGCGGTGGTGAAGAGGCTGACAAACAGATTCCACGGTTTAATCTTGCCCAGCAGATTCTTGCCGAGCAGCGCAGGGCCGCTTCAATGCGAAGGGCTAAATTCACCGAGCAAAGCACCATCACCAACGTAAGACCTGCAACCGGGACAATCGGTCGGATTATCCGCGAGGCGAAAAAAGCGGCCGGCGATGTTAGTGAAGCCGCCGAAACGGCACTGCAGTTAAGCCCCGGCGTTCATGGTGTTATTAAAGGCGTGGATAATCTGAACCCGGCACAGCAGGAAGTTATTGCAGGCATCGTAACATTAGACATAGCAAGGCTTTGCGCCGACGAGGACCGGAGGCGTGATGCCCGGTGAGGCTACGTTAACAATTAAGCATGTGGTTCATATTTTACAGACTATGTCACCAGGTCGAATAGTTGAACTTTTGATAAGGCATTGGGCGCTGATCACAATTGGCTGCGCAGCGGTCATTGTTATCCTGGTCTTTGGGCTGCTGCTCTGGAAGATAAGGTCTAAGAAGACCGGCGCAAAGGCAAAGGCAACCGGCCCGCTTGATGAAGATGGGCGTGAGCGGATATCCAGTGCCGATTATCAATTGATAACAGAGAGAATACTGCAAATCGGCGGCAAGTACAAGAGCGTGTTGTTCGCAGCGGCCGGGCTCAATTGCCTGCCGATAACGATTCCGGTTAACGTGGCGATCCAATTAGCCGAGCAAAAAAAGCGATGCCTGTTAATCGACCTTGACCTGAAGCGCGATGCGGTCGCCAAGGCGTTTAACCTCACCGACAAGACGGACCCGAAAGATTTACGGCCGAAGCCCTACAAGACACCATTTGAGCATTTGTTGATTTGGCCGGGACATAACTTTACGAAGATAAAGCAGATGAACATCAAGCCTCTGGTGGAAGCGGCGATTGAGAAGTTCGATTGGGTGCTGATTAACGCGCCGTATCTTGACAGCAGCCCGGACCGGACGCAAATCGCCTCGGCGGCCCAGTGCAGCATTATTTTTGCCCAAAACACGACTCAGGCGACACGATTAGCGGCGCTGATGAAGGCCTCACAGTGCAAGCTCATCGGTAATATCCAGGTCACCGCCGAAAAGTCATAAGAAAAATATTATGTAAAATTTGTTGCGATGACGATAATAAATCGATATAATGTAATGTTTATGCATTAACCTATGAATAAGGTATCGCAGGAACGGTCGAATTTCTATGATATTAACACAGATCCTTCAGCCGACATGTATTAAAGCACCGTTGGATGGTAAAGACAAAGATTCGGTGATAACTGAATTAGTCGACCTCTTAGCTGAGAACAACCTGCTGGTTGACAGAGACGTTGTCCTTGAAGCGGTTTTCGCCCGTGAACAGACCCGGAGCACGGGCATAGGCTCCGGCATAGCCATTCCGCACGGCAAGTGCGACGGCGTAGTGGAACTGGTGATGGCCGTCGGCATCGCAGCGGAACCTGTCAACTTCGACAGCATCGACCAAAAGCCGGTTTCTATTGTCATCCTGCTGGCGTCACCTGCCGACCGCACGGGCCCACATATCCAGGCATTGGCCAGAATCAGCCGCCTTATGTTAGACGAAGAGTTCAAGACAAAACTCGAAAAGGCCGCCTCGCCCGAAGAGGTTTACCAGCTCATAAGTATCAAAGAAAGCGGATAACACTCAGTCAGTATCCCCTATTGAGCACGTCTAATTTCACCAGTGCACAATCAACATATACACCGGTAGTATTCAGCGATGTGGGGACGGCAGTCAATCACGTGTGTATTACGAGTTTTCTGCGGATTCCCATAGTATCAAGCCGGGCTCATAGGGTTCAACAAGGTCGGCGTGCCTGGGCATTATCCTCAGCGCAAAACCGTGCCGGCCCGATATCCTACAGGGTATAGCCCCGGCAAACAGAGACACCCCATCGGTTCCAACGTTTTGCTGATAGGCCATTTTCTGGACCTGGCCGTTTTCGATGTTGCCCGCGGAATCCACCCGGCCGTGATAAATCTCAACGGCAACATCATCAGGATTGAGCCGGCCCAACTTCACCCGCGCGGTGACCTGCAACTGTGAGCCCACCTCGAGCTGAGGTTCTTTGACATTTAACGTTGAAACATCCGCGCCGTTATCGACCCGGACATCCACATCCTCTATCGCGATATCCGGCCAGGCTTGTTTGATGTTGGACTTCCATACAGAGAGCGCCTTGACCTTTTCCATTGCACAATCGGTGAGGCTGCGCCACCTTGCTGCGGCGGGATTATAGAACTTGCGCGTGTATTCGGCCACCATCCTGTTCGTATTGAACCTGGGCGCACACCACTTAATGGTGTTTTTCATGCGGCGTATCCACGGTCGAGGCAATCGGTCGGCCGAGCGGGAATAGAACAGCGGAACAACCTCGTTCTCAAGCAGATTGAAAATCGCCTGCGACTCGACCTCGTCCTGGTACTCGGTATCGTCATACTCCTCACCGGCCCCAATAACCCAGCCATTCTCGGGTGTGTAACCTTCGCACCACCAGCCGTCAAGGGTACTGATGTTCAGTACCGCATTGATGGCGGCCTTCATCCCACTCGTACCACTGGCCTCCATCGGTCGGCGGGGATTATTCAGCCAAATATCAACTCCCTGGACAAGATAGCGGGCGACATCAATGTCGTAGTTCTCAAGAAAAATCATGCGTCTGCGAATGTCCGGCTGCGAAGCAAAATGAACGATCTGTCGGATTATCTCCTTACCCTGCGTATCTTTCGGGTGTGCCTTTCCGGCAAATATAATCTGAACGGGTCTATCGACATCAGTTAACAACCTTGTCAGTCGCTGGGCATCTCTAAGTAAGAGATTACCGCGTTTGTACGTTGCAAAGCGTCTGGCGAAACCGATGGTCAGCGCTTCGGGGTCAAGCACCTCCTCGGCCCAGCCGAGCCTGGCATGAAAGGCTCCCCGCCTCTGGAGTTGGCGTTTGAGCCTTTGGCGCACAAAGCCCACCAGGCGCTCCTTGCACCGCTGGTGTATCCGCCAAAGCTCCTCGTCCGGCACCTGGTCAATGTTGTGCCAGACAGACTTATCAACGGCCTCGTCGGACCAATTCGAGCCGAGGTACCTCTCATAAAGGGAATTCAACTCGGCACTAAGCCAGGTCCTTGGGTGCACTCCGTTCGTAATCGCCTTAATCGGCACCTCATCAACGGGAAGCTGCGGCCACAGGCCGGCCCAAATCTTGCGCGTTACTTCGCCGTGAAGCTGGCTGACGGCATTACGATTAGAACTCATGCGCATAGCAAGGACCGGCATCTTAAACATTTCGCTGTCATTGTCAGGGTCAATCCTGCCCAGAGCAAGAAACTGCTTGCGATTTACACCCAGTTTGCCGTAGTAGTGGCCGAAATACTTATCCATAAGCTCGGGTTCAAACTCATCGTTGCCCGCCGATACACATGTGTGTACCGTGAACACGTTACCGGCCCTGACAGCCTCGGCAGCCTCGTCAAAGGTCATGTTCCCGGCGCTTCTGAGCCGTCTAATTCTTTCCAGGGCCATGAATGCAGCGTGGCCCTCGTTCATGTGACAGACGGTCGGCTCCATCCCCATGGCAAATAGTGCCTTGATTCCTCCAATACCAAGCATTATCTCCTGGCTGATTCTCGTTTCAACATCACCGCCGTAAAGTGACTGTGCAATGACCCGGTCCTGCGGCGAGTTGGCCTGCACGTTTGTATCGAGCAGATACAACGCCACCCGCCCCACCGAGACCTTCCATATCTGCGCAATAACGCTTCGGCCCGGAAACTGGACGCTGATGGTGAGGGGTCGCTTGCTCTTCTTGCGAACAAGCTCAATCGGCATGTTGTGAAAATCGTTGTCTATGTAATGCTCCTGCTGCCACCCATCCGTGTTGAGATACTGACGGAAGTATCCCTTTTGATACATGAGCCCCACACCGACCAGAGGCACACCCAGGTCGGAGGCACTTTTTAGGTGGTCGCCGGCAAGAATACCCAGGCCGCCGGAGTAAATCGGCAAAGACTCGTGAATACCGAACTCGGCACTGAAGTAAGCTATCAGCGGCCTGGTGCCTTTGTCATATATCTTGTCAAACCAACTGGGAGCATTGAGAGAAGCTTCCATCTTTGCCTTAGCCTGCTGCAATTGATAGATGAAGCCTTCGTTCTGGGCGAGGTCCTCCAGCCTGGCCTGGGAGACGCTTCCGAGCAGCTTAACGGGATTGTGCACGTACTGCTTCCACAAATCGTAGTCGATGCGTCTGAACAGGTCCGTAATCTCGGCGTTCCACGACCAGAACATATTGTTCGCGACAACCTTCAGGTCCTGCAGGGACTCCGGCAGCGAGGGCTTTACTGTGAAGGTCCTTACCGTCTGCATGGCTGCAATTCCTTTTAGCTTAATTTGAGCGTAAGCGTCCGAAATGGATGCACTTACACGCGCATTAACCGTCCAACTCTTATACGAATAATCGGGTAATTGCGGTCGTGCCTTAATCAGAAAGGCCCTTAGCGGCTGTTTATCCTTTATAGGTCAACGGTTATCGGGCCATATTCTGGGAGCCGAAACGCAGAATCTTATCTTGCGGTGTTTGCGAGTTTTCGCCCTGCAATATAATCATGGCTTGTGTATCGGGCCAGCGCAGGCAGTAGTCTTTTATCTCGTCGGGGGACATCACCATAAATGCGGTCGAAAGCGCATCTGCTGTTGTGGCATCGGGTGCCGACGACCATGCTGCGCGCTTACCTTCAACCGGCAAGCCGGAGCGCGGGTCGATGATATGGTAGCCTTTTTGCAGACCTGAGCCGCTCAGGGCCCGGTCTCGCAAGTGGAGCCGGGCCAGGGTTCGGCTGTGATTGCGAGGATCGGTTAACGTGACCGGCCAGCCTTCGGCCTGTGGCGGTGCGCCAAGTGGGCGGACCGAACTTTGCCCTGCGTGAATCAAGGCTGTATCAATGCTCCAGTCGCCCAGCAGTTCGGCCATTCGGTCAACGGCGTAACCTTTGCCGATGCCGCCGAGGTCAATTTGCACCGGACCGGCTGAAAGTGTTACGGTATGTTCGGTTTCATCCAACTGCAACCGAGTCATACCGGTGCGGCGACGGGCAAAATCGAGGTCTTGGGAAGAAGGCTTGCACATCGCTTTGTCTTCGGTGAGCCAGCAGTCCAATAGAGAACCAATCGTAACGTCAAAGGTGCCGTTTGTTTGGTCGTAAACGTTAGCCGAAAGCTGGAGGCACCGGAAGGCATCGAGACCAAGTTGCAAGGGTTGGCCGGCAGCAAGATTGTTAATCTGAGAGATGTCACTGTTTTCAATGAAACGGCTGAGGTTCTGTTCGATTTTATCAAGCTCGTCAAAGGCGGCCAAGACAGCCTGGCCGGCGTAGGGTGCGTCGTCATGAACGATAAATACTTCAAAGACCGTTGCCATCGCCTCGTGTGAGAAACGATGCACCGGCGCTATCGAATCCGGTATGCAACTGAAGAATTCATCTTGGGACCGCTGAGTCATCGTTTGCCACCTGGAACTTGTCCCACAGGTCTTTGGTTACGAATCCTGTTATCTCAACGCCCGGGCGCAATTCAAGATACGTGTCAAAGAGGGGCACATAGAGATTCTTCCGGCCTTGCGGCCCAGTTTCGTACAGCTTCCTACTTAGAGCAGCTTCGACGGCGGGTGAGGCGATTATAAGTGGTGCAATCGGCGCACTGTCATCGACTTTGTCATACCAGCCGACGCTTGTAAAGCGGCGCAGATACCAGGGCAGCGGCCAATAGTCATCGTTCGGACAGATAACCTCGATGTGCATGCTGTATCCGGCCGGATGTATCCGGGTTATTTGTTCGACTCGCTCGGCAATCTGGAAGAGGTCTGTCGTGGAATAGGCGTAAACATACGGATTCCTTTGATCGGAAGAAAACGTGTAATTAGACTGGTACGCCTGCCAGGTGAGGTGAAACAAGCCGAAAATAAATATCAGCCCCAGAATCCTGCGACTTAAGAGATTCGGACAGAGCTGAATTAAGGCCGTCGCGCCGATGGCGGCAAGAATAATCATGCCGTGCAGAAACGTCAGCATACACCATGGGGTTTTATAGGGAATTGCGGAATAAATCGCGGTTACTGTGAGCGTGTAAAAGGCGAAGAAGCGAAGCCCCGGCGCGCCGGGGTCGTTGCGCGAGGATTTTCCTGTTACCGCAACAACAAAACCTATCGCCGCTAATACAATAATAAGACCCTCGCTCCAGACAGGACCCGCACCATATTTGGAATAGATGAGCATTTTGAGATAGTAGTACCATGGATGCATGTGTAGTGGGCTCTGCGTTGCGCGGTTCAGGTACGTTGAATAGGCCCTGACCGAATCCAGGATACCATCCGAATTAGTAAGAAATGATGAGTAAAATAATGCCGAAACTGCCAAAGCTGTTGCTAAGCCGGTTAGGATATGTGAGAACTTAAGTTCCTTGCCGATACCTCGCAGAGTTCGCTGCTGAACCATTAGAACGAGCAAAACAGCCAATACCATCGAAGCGAACGCGATGATACAGGTTTCCTTGGTGGTGTATGCGAGACCTGCAAACAGGCCGGTTAGTATTGCCCATGCGGCCTTTTTGCTCTGCGCGTACCGGTAGCCGCAAACAATCACACCAAATGTAAAACAGACCAGGAGCATTTCGTGGATGTAATAGCAACTATAGAAGACCATCGCCGGTGAGACAGCGGTAAAGGTCGCTGCGAGAACAGCGGCGGGTTTGCCCAGGCCGCGAGTGAGCAGCAGAGACATCAAGACCAAAAGAATCCCGAAAAAGACCGGCACAATTCGCAAAGTAAACTCGCCGACTTGTGCCAGTTTTTCAGTGGAGCCGAGCCAGGCTGGAATGAGTGTCAAATAGTTGAGCGTTGGGCCGTGGTATTCTTGTGGGTCGTAGCGATAGAAACCTTCGGCCAGCAGATTGCCGAACTTGACGGCGTTGACAGCCTCATCTCCGTGCATGGGACGATTCGCCAGGCGCGGCAGACGCAGCGCAAGGGCGACGAGTGCCACGAGCAAGATTAGGGTGCAACATTTCCTGGAAGATTTCATTTCGCAGGTTTGCCGAACACTTCCACTTCGATATAGTGGTTAAGATCGTTGGCGTTATTACCGTTGCTGTAAAGGCGGACGTAGCGGGCTCGCGTGCCTTTGGCGTCGATGAGTTTTCCCTCATTTGTCTCAACGTAATGAAGGTCCCGGCCTACACCGAGACCGGCTGAGTTGTCATCGTCATTATTGAACAAGGTGGAGACGTCTGTGATAAAATCGGGGTCATTTGCGACCTGTACGATTACATCGAAATAAACGCGGGCCTGTTTATGGTAGTGCCAGAACAAAACAGCATATATGTCGTACTCTGCGCCGAGGTCGATGGTGATGTGCTGGACAAAAGGACCTAACTCTACGTAGCTGCCGTCGGCGGCGCTTTTGTCTCCATCGGTGATATACTCTATCTCGCCGATGATAGGCTCCTCATCACTGGCGGCAATCGGCTTTTCAAAAGCAATGTTTTCGGTTCCGGCTGGGGCCAAAAACGGCGGCCTCGGTTTGCCCAATGGTTTCGCCAGCCTGGTAACGCCCTGAATATTTTGCGGTGTGCCCACAAACATGGGCCTGGGCAGTTCAATCAGAACAGGAACCAACTGGGGCTGGGCGGGGACGGTAGCTTTATCGGCTGGGGCGGTAGGGGTCTCAGTGTCAGCTGGCTTAGTATTCTGCGGGGACGATTTCCTGCAGGACGAGACAAACATCGCAAGCACCATCAACACGGCCACGCAAGTCCTCATCCGCAACACAGTAACATTGTCAGACATTCTGCTTTTATCCTTTACTCAAGAATTCACTGCGTTTTCAGAGCCAAAATTGATACCATATTCTATTTCGCCCAGGCAGGATTGTCAAGTTTGACAAAATCATGCAGCCGCCGGGAAAATAGTCGCTCGAAGACTCCGGCAACAGCCCTCGACGGTAAAATAACCGAGGTTACTATTTTGTTCATTCGCCCCTGCCCTTCATCATAGAACAATTATTACAGCCAGGAAGGATTCAATAGCATTTTGGATGAACCAGCCAAGAATATTGCCTGCCATCTGTTTTTCTGTTAAGATGCGTGGTGCGGACAACGATAAAATATGAGTGTAAGGTGTTTTCAGCTAAAGTAGCTGAACATGCTGTTACTTTCTGCAAGTAGATTCAGATAGGAGTTATTAAGATGAAGGCGTATCTTTTGTTTGCTGTATTGGCGGGCACACTTCTTGCGGCAACCGCGTTTGCCCAGGAACCCTACGAAGGCGAACCTACACCCGAGGAGGAGATGGAGCGCGAGATACACATGCGCAACATGCAGTTGGAATTCGCTGAACTTGAGGCCCAGGCCGACGTTGGTGAAAGGATGCGGCAAATCGAACTGAAGAAAGAACATATGGCACTTCAACAGCACGAAGCGGAAATGGACTTCAATCAGAAGATGCGCGAAATCGAGTTGCAGAAACTCCGCCGTGGTCTTAAGAATAAGCAACAGCGCCAAAAGCATCCGGGGGGCGCCAGACACTGCGGCCATGGAAAAATGTTTCCGCTTCTGGCTATCTTCTGCATCGTGCATATCCTCGTTGCCGTCTGGATTTACCAGGATATACGCAAGCGAAACACCGGCTCCGGGCTGTGGATAGTCATCGCACTTTTGACGGGGCTTTTAGGGACACTTGTGTATGCCGTCGTTCGGCTTGGCGACAATCGGCAAACACAATCGTGACAAAGCTGCCGGCCCGTGGCGGAGTGCATATTAGTAAGTAGGGCAAATTCTGCGTTTGCGGCCCGAAGAGCCACCTTCTGAGGTATCGTTCGTCCATATGTATTCGGGTGCCACTGTCAAGCGATAGCTTGGCAGTGCGAAACTGCTTCTTGATGCTTATAATACGACACACGGCCAAACGAGTTTGGCCGTGGCACCCAATGGTATTGAGTCAGTCAGCCCATGTCATTTCCACAAACTGGCGCCTCAACGGGTCGTCGTAGTGCTGCGCGAGGTCAGTTTTGATTTGGCGGCGGTACTGCTGCGATATCGCAATGGCGTGCACCCGGCCTCGCCAGCAATTAAATGCCCTATTGCTGTATTTTTGAACCCATTTCGCTTTTTCGTAATCCATGTCCATTGCCACCATGTCATTCTGAGGTGAAGCCCATGTCATTCTGAGGCGAAGCCGAAGAATCTCAATCTCTCGTACGCATGAGATTCTTCACTCCGCTTACGCTTCATTCAGAATGACAAATCACAGATTCAATCCTGACAGTCCACCAGGCAAAAGCCACATTCGGTCTCGGAAACGGTTAACTTTCGCTCCAGCCTTAATGTGTGCAATCGGCGTGCCTAACGGGCCAATAGAGTATAAGGCGGCACAAAAAACAGGAGCCAACGGCCAGTTATGTCAAGTAATCGCATGTGTTGTAGTAAAACTTTACAGTCAGACGGAGCAGGATTGACTTTTCTTTCTTGCCTCAGGGCCTTGAGCCCTCGGTCAGCCGACCGGATGAGCCCACGAAAGCCGCCGCAGGGCGAAGGCATCTGATGAAGAGGGCAACCGTGGAGAAAGGTGGTGTTGGCTTGAGCGGTGTGGAGGGGGGTATTATAGGTCCTAAGTAACCTGAAAGCCTTCATAAGGGATGGTTTGACTGGTCGATTGTCGTTACTTATATTTTACTTAGTGAGTTTGCAGTTAAATACGCGGCACAGTTATTTCACGATTTGAGACCATGAACAGAAAATGGGTCATACGGTCATCGGCCCTTATGTTGGCTGGCATAGCAGGACTTGTAGTGGCGCTTCTGCCTAAAATGCACGAACAGCGCCAAACGGCCCACTATAAGCTGCGAGCCGACAGCATCACGGCCGATTATTTCAGCCTGTATGATGGCCAGGCCAGGCTAAAGACGCAGGAACAGTTGAGACAGGAGCAGCAACTCAGGTTGAAAGCAGACTTGGCGGATTTGGCCAAAGGTAATAAAACAGCACCGATTTTTGCCGACGTTCTGTATGGCGACAACTGGCGTGAAGAAGTCAGCAGATACAAGAACAAGGTGATGTTGACGGATTGCGTTCTCGGTGCGTCAACCTTAAGCATTCTGGCAGGTCTTATTATTGGTCTTACATACCGTGGGCAGCACATTATCCCTGCTTCTTTTGGCAGGCTTGGGCAGTCGTGGCAGGAAAGGGCCAAGTCATCTGCAAAGGACTCCGGCAATGTCATAGTAGAGGTGGTTTCACCCGAGCAGCGGGACCCTGCCCCCGGTCGGCAAGGTCAACAGCACACATCCGACAAAACCGAGGCTGATGGCGAAAGGAGTTATTTTGGCCGGCGTCGGGGGAAAAACCTGGCGGATTCACTGGGACTGAAGGACTCGCTTGGGCGGCAGGCCCAAAGTTTCGGCAAGGTCGCCGGGCAATTCGGGCCCTCGGCACTGATGTCAACCGAACCTGTTGCCAACACGTTAGACGAACTTACCCAGGAGGTCTCAGCCATTCGCGAATTTACGGCTCAGCAGCAGGACAGGGTCAGACAACTGCAGGAAGGTTATGACTGGACGATCATAAAGCGGTTCTGCCTTCGTATTATCCGTTGTATCGATAATCTTGACGGGCGCATCAGCAAACTGGCCAGGCAGGGTCAAGACACGCGGTATCTTGAGGATGTGAGGGACGAGTTGGTTTTCGCCCTTGAATCCAGCGGGGTGGAGCAATTCGAGCCCCAAATCAACACGGATTACAAAGGACTGGAAAAGGCCGCCGAAGCGGTGCACGAGAGGCAGCGCTCCGGCCAGGCACACCTATCGGGCAAGATTGCGAAGGTGGTCAGGGCAGGCTACCAGTATGTTCTTGACGACAAAGACGTAAAGATAGTCAGAGCAGCACAGGTTAAACTATATCTTTAAGCTCGTATGCGATTTACGAGGTGGCGAAAATGAGTAACTTAGCAGGTATTGATCTTGGCACAACCTTTTCGGCGATTGCGATACTCAATAATATCGGCAAGGGCGAAATAGTACCGAATGCGGAGGGTGAAAGGATTACGCCTTCAGCGATCTATTTCGATGACGCAGACAGCAGTATTATTCGGGTGGGCATCGAAGCGGTAAATTCACGACATTTGAACCCCGAGCGTTCGGTTCGGTGGATTAAGCGCCACATGGGCGACGCAGACTATCATCTGAGCGTCGACGGCAAAGAGTGGACACCCCGGGAACTGTCAAGTCTGATATTGAAGAAGCTCAAACAGGACGCCGGCGTCGAAAACGGTGAAATTACCGACGTGGTCATTTCCGTTCCCGCCCACTTTGACGAGGCCAGGCGAAAGGCGACTATGGACGCCGGGACCATGGCGGGTCTGAATGTGACAGGGATCGTAAATGAGCCTGTCGCAGCGGCTTTGTACTATGCTACGACGCATGATGTTGCCGGCAGAGTCCTCGTGTATGACCTTGGCGGCGGGACGTTCGATGTTACGATGTTGGACATAAAAGGCAAGGACATACAGATCGTTTGTTCACAGGGAGACCACGCACTCGGAGGGATTGATTTTGACAAGAAAATACTGGAAATGTTTGAACAGGGGTATCGTGACAAAACCGGTTCGGAGCTGATTAGCTGCGGGGAGGAGAGGGCGAAATATGAGGACGAGGCCGAAGACGCCAAAAAGACCCTTTCGAGAAGAGACGTAGTAAAGAAGATGCTTTATGGCCAGGCCGGAAGCATGCGGTTCGAAATCAGTCGGCAGCAGTTTGAAGAAGCCATTGAGCCGCTTATAAGCCGGACGGATATCCTTGTCGAAGTCATACTCGAAGAAGCCGGCTGTAAGGCCGGTGACATTAACAAGGTCATACTTGCAGGCGGCAGCACGCGAATACCCATAGTCCGGAAGCGGCTGGAACAAAAGTTCGGCTTCAGTCCTGAGATAGCGGTAAACGTCGATGAGTGCGTTGCACTCGGCGCGGCGATACAGGCGGGACTTACGAAGCTCAATGACAAGCCGGACGAGGTTTCGGCCGGGATTTCCAGCGGGCTCAAAGACGTTAAGCTCAAGGACGTTTGCAACCATAGCTACGGGACTATATGTGCTCCAAAAGACCGCCAAACGGGTCAGTACGTTATTGAGAACAGAATTATTCTGCCTAAGAACACTCCACTACCTTGTGAAAAGTCGCAGCAGTTTTACACGATGGCTGACGGCCAGAAGGAACTGGAAGTAACGATAACCCAGGGCGAGGACACAGACCCCGACTACGTGAACAAGATTGCGACGGAGGTATTCGAGTTGCCCCCCGACCGGCCCGCCGGTCGGCCAATCAAGGTCGCCTACAGCTACGATGTGAATCAGCGAATGCACTGCAGGTTCGAGGATGAAGAATCGGGCAAGACTCTTGAAGTTGACTTCTGTGTTGGCGCCAACGACGAACTGACTCGGGCAAATGTCGAACAAAAGGCTCAGGAACTGACAGGCTTCAAAGTGGAATGATGTTCGCACCGAGGTAGGCGTATGCTCGAAGTTATCCTCATACTACTTGTTTTGCTCGTGTGGCTTGGCTGGGTGCAACCGTGGATACCACGATTTGTAATCAACAAAAAAAACATACCTAACCGTGAATCACAAAAAGCAAGTGATCTTCACTGCCGGGTTGAGTTGACAGGAGCCGATGACCAGAATAACGAGTCCACAGCTTTCGAAGTAAAGATTCGAGGTCTTATTTCAGCGTCGTCGCAGAAGTGTGTCGATGTGCAGGTCTTGATTGCGGACGTTCAGGACGAGCGAGGAGAGCCAAGGCCCATACTGAGTACGGTTAAGCAGTTCCAGATGGAAGACTCACCCGCTTTTTGTTTCCGGTCACATATAGGCAACCTTCCAGGCCACGAAACCATCCTGTCAGACTGGACGCCGATTGCACAAATCCGTGCCGATTTACTGAGATTTCCGCGCAAGGGCAAGAGGAAGCTGAAGTTCATCACATCAATAATCTGCTCTGCTGACAGCCAGGAACTGGCCTGTGCGGTGGCAACAATCGATTATCAAAACAACCAGGTCGGCTATATAGATGCAAAAGAAAATCAGCAGCGCAGCGAAATGCTGATAGTCCGATTGGCCGGGGCCCTCTGCCGGTCAGCAGGAAAAGTGGATGAGTCCGCAGTCAAAGTCGTCACCGACTGGATAGGCACCGGAATTGGTGCGTCGGCGAGCAAGGATGGCGAAGCTGAGAAATGCAGTGAACTGGAACAATCACTGGAAGATGCGCTCGGAACTTTCGAGGCACACAAACGGCGGCCTGACATCGACGCTATATGTCAGGAAATGGCCGAAGCAGCGACAATCATTGAGCGTTATGAGGCGATGCAACTTTGTCTGCGGGTGGCCAAGGCCGCCGGTAGCATCAGCCAAAAACAAATCGTCGTTCTGAGCAGGCTCGCGAATTTGCTTGTCGTGGATCCGGACAAATTCCAGGCAATGGTGCAGAAGATTCTGCCGCTTGACATTTATGAAACCAAAGACGTCGAGTTCATTTTGGGCATAACAGCCGATATGACCGCCGATGACGCTCGACGCCGGTTGAATAGTGAATATCGCAAGTGGAACGCGAGAGTAACTCACCCGGCCCCGGCCACCCGCGCACAGGCCAGCCAGATGCTCACGCTGATTGCAGAGGTTCGGGCCGAATACACAGAACAGACATGCATCGCCTAACCAGCGCAAACAGACCGCTATGCCAAGATGTGCTAACCCGGTCAGCCTGCGCCACCGGGGCCCTGCTAAACTGACGACACCTACTGCTCTGTTACACATTAACTGAGGGGATGCCATCATTTGGGCACGGCCAAACAAGTTTGACCGTGGCACGCATCTGAGGTATTGCTTGACCGTACATATTCGGGTGCCATCCCGATTTCATCGGGACTTGGCAGTGCAAAGCTATCTGTGGTTTCTGCACGGCCAAACAAGTTTGACCGTGGCACCCGGCTGAGGTGTCGTTTGGCCGTGTATATTCGGGTGCCATCCCGATTTCATCGGGACTTGGCAGTGCAAACCGACTCCAAACTACAAGCTCAATTACCCCTCCCTCACGGTCGGGGCTCTGTTTGCGAAGCTAAAAACCCGCTGGAGTTCTCAGCAGGTAAGGTGCATCGCCGCGGCGACGTCCGTTCCGGCCTGTGCCAGCTCATTGAACCGGCGCACAGCTTCATGGGTATCGACAGCTTCCAGTTGGATACCGTTTTCCTGCAGGACCCGCCTGGTCTGCTCAGGCACTTTCATCAGCCCGGATGCCCCACAGCCTACTACCAGCACCGCAGGCCTGGCCGCAATGACGGAGGTCAAATCCTCAGCAGCCAGCGAATGGCCCTGCTTTCGCCACCAACCGGATTGAACGGAGCCTGCAAGGATTATGATATCACTGTTATAGCTTACCCCGTCAATGACAATTTTTCCGAACAGGTATGAATCTATATGTATAGTGCTCACGATTGAGATTTCCCGTTAGTTCGCGGGCAAGTAGCTTTAAAACAATAAATTATAATCTTACTCGCGGTTTTTTTTACCCTGAAGGGTACATCTTCTTCATGGCCACCTTATAGCAAAATTTGAGGGCTCCAACAAATCTCTTTTGTCCCGGATTTCCCAAGTAGATCCGCCAGTGCTAATCACCAGCGAGGCTCACTTGTTAGCTACAAAGAGATTAATGATATGTTTGGATTGACGGACATGGCTGCTTACGAACTAACAGATAATCAAACTGGCCGCAATACTCAGCATACCATAACAGCAAAATCACTTGACTTTTCCGCCAAGGCCGCTTACCTTGTTATGGTAGCCAACGGCAATAATAACCGAAGCAACTTTAGTTGACTCGTGCTTCGTAGCGTAGCACCAGCAGGAAAAAACCAAACTTGAATATCGGGTAATCGCGGTAAATAAGGCAGGCGAAGGTCAGGAAAGTAATACGGTGATGGTAGTTTTGTAATGCATTTTATAGACTGTATAATCATTATTGGAATGGAGAAAATGTGATAACGACATTCATACATTTGGTATCATTATCAATATTAATGGGAGTTGCCTCATTATTTGGTATTCACCTGTGGATATGGCTTCCTGCTGTATGTACGATAACAATAACAATACAGCTTCTTGCCATGAATTCGCAGTGTGGTAGACTTATGGAAGGCTTTCTAATTAAGTACGCAGATCAATTTGATGATCCTGAGGAAATAGGCATGATGAAAACAAGCCCGGGTATATTCATTCCGCAAGTTTATTTTTTCACAAACTTTGCCAGAACAGATATGGCTGCTTCGTTAGGCTGGGTTAGAATTTTATCTTTTATTACAATAGTTTTGGGTTTGGTATTTAGAAATTATGTCGTTGGCATAATCGGACTAGCGGTCTTTCTGATATACCTATTTACTCAAATCGGTGGGATGTTCTATAATAATAACCCAGAGGCGGATATGTTCGGAAGTGTTATATCAATTCCAGTTAATTAGAGCTGATTCTATCCAGGGGAATAAACATAAATTTGAAAGTTCATCTTGTCGATTTGATATCCATAACCAAGCCTCATCTACAGCAGCTTCCAAGTCAT
>SDBT01003149.1_pt1 | contig 28698 bp, 26 predicted proteins | sample 2277101 | NCBI WGS metagenome assembly SDBT01 (sample SAMN10404973, study PRJNA504765) | marine sediment metagenome | isolation source: marine sediment core GS10_PC15, 103 cmbsf | place: Arctic Ocean: Southern Knipovich Ridge | collected 2010 | reverse complement strand
CGCGCGCAGGTTCGAGCGCGGAGGCGTGCTCGTGCAGTACGTCGAGCACTCGAATCAAGCGCAACGCAGTCATCGCGCGCCATCGCGCACGCGCAGCCGCGACCCGTTGAGAAATCCAGGCTAGAATCTGTAACCGGAACACACACCATGGCAGGAGTGAGCCTGCTGCGGTGGAGTCGGCTTACCAAGGTGGAACAGCATGGCTCGGCGCATCATCGGCATCGATACGGGAGGGACCTTCACGGACTTCGTCCTGATGGACGGGGGCGAGATCTCGGTCTACAAAGAGCCGTCGACTCCCGACAATCCTGCGCGTGCTGTCGTTTCCGGCTTCAGGCGCCTGCTCGGTGAGGAACCGGTGGAGGTGGTGCACGGGTCCACAGTCGCCACGAACACTCTGCTCGAACGCAGCGGATCCAGGTCGGCTCTGGTCACAACGGCCGGCTTCGAGGATGTGCTGACCATCGGCCGGCAAACCCGGACATCAATTTACGACCTCGATGTGGAAAAGGCACCGCCTCTCGTACCCCGCGAGCGCACCTTCGGAATCTCTGAGCGAGTCGGGCCTCGAGGAGAGGTCCTCAACGCTCTGGATCCTCAGCATCTTCCTGATCTGGTGCGCAGCCTGCTCGAGCTCGAGGTTGAATCCGTCGCCGTGTGCTTGCTGCATTCCTACGCCAACCCCGCACACGAGATCGCCATTCGTTCGGCAATCGAGGCCGGGCTGGAGGCCTTCATCACGACCTCGCATGAGGTCCTTCCGGAGTTCCGCGAATACGAGAGGTGCAGCACGACCGTCGCCAATGCCTATGTGGGACCGGTGATGGCCAGGTACCTCGCCGATATCGGAGAGCACCTGAACCCTGAGCGGGTGAGAATCATGCAGTCGAACGGCGGCATCGTGCCGTTGGCGTCTGCTCAGAAGAAGGGGGTCCAGACGATTCTCTCCGGTCCGGCCGGAGGCGTTGTGGGCGGCTTCGAGATCGGCAGGACCGCCGGATTCGACCACGTCATTACGTTCGATATGGGCGGCACGAGCACCGACGTTTCTTTGTCGCCCGGCCATGTCAGCCGTACGGCGGAGTCGTACATCGGGGAGCTTCCCATACGCCTCCCCGTGATCGACGTACATACGGTGGGGGCAGGCGGCGGATCGATCGCCTTCCGTGACCCTGGAGGCTCTTTGCGGGTGGGGCCCCGCAGTGCCGGCGCCGTGCCCGGCCCCATCTGTTACGGCAGAGGCGGCGACCAGGTCACCGTAACCGACGCCAACCTCTACCTCGGGCATCTCTCGAGCCAACATTTCCTCGGCGGCGCCCAGGATCTACTGATCGAGCCGGTCACCGAAGCACTATCGCGTTTTGCTGCCGCTCTCGGTTTGTCCGTCGAGGCCACGGCCGAGGGGATTCTCTCGGTTGCCAACGCGACCATGGAGCGAGCCATCCGCGTCATCTCCATGGAGCGAGGCTACGACCCGCGCGACTTCACCCTGGTCTGTTTCGGCGGAGCTGGCGCCATGCACGCCGCCGACTTGGCACGAAACCTCGGGATTCCCCGAATTCTCGTGCCCCAGGCGGCGGGCATTCTCTCGGCGCTCGGCATGTTGCTGGCCGACTACGTGCGCGACTATTCGCAGACCCTGCTCCTGCCGCTGTACGGCCTCGATCCTGCCGTTCTCGAGGCCGCCTTCGGGAACCTCGAGAGGAAGGCGAATCACGAGTACCGCGAGGAGGGCTTCGCGGCCGAAGGAATGATCACAGAACGCTCCGCCGACATGCGCTATGTCGGCCAGGGCTTTGAGCTCGACGTGCCGGTGGGCGGCGACCTGGCCGAGCAGTTTCATCTTCGACACGAGAAACGTTACGGCTACTCCGATCCGGACCGCCCCGTGGAGATCGTCAACGTGAGGATCCGCGCCGTAGCGCGGACCGAGAAGCCGTCGTTGCCGGAAAACGAAATCGTAGGTGAGGACGCCGCGGCGGCGATACTCGGCAGCCACGAGATGGTCTTTTCCGGCAAATGCCTCCCATCCCAGCTGGTAGCGCGCTCGAAGCTGAGCCCCGGCAATCGATTCGAGGGCCCAGCGCTCGTGGTGGAGTACAGCACGACGACCGTCGTGCCCCCTGACTTCCATTGCCGGGTAGACCGCTGGAACAACTTGATCCTCGAGCCGATTCGATGACATCCGCAATCGTCCCCTCCGGCAGCACGCCTTTGGATCCGGTCACCCTCGAAATCTTCCGCAACCTCTTCTACTCGGTCGCCGAGGAGATGGGCGTCGCCCTGTGCCGAACCTCGTTTTCGCCGAATATCAAGGAACGGCGCGACTACTCGTGCGCGATTTTCGACGGGGACGGCCACATGGTGGCCCAAGGCGAGCACATGCCCGTGCATCTCGGCTCCATGCCGCTTTCCGTGGAGGCCGCGATCGAACACACGACGATGCGTCCGGGCGACATGGTGGTGGTCAACGACCCGTTCTGCGGCGGTACACACCTACCCGATATCACCCTCGTCGAGCCGGTCTATCTGGAGGGCAACCTCGAGCCGACCTTCTACGTCGCCAACCGCGCTCACCATTCCGATGTCGGCGGAATGACGCCGGGATCGATGCCCCTGTCCCGCTCGATCTACCAGGAAGGCATTCGGATTCCACCCGTTCGCCTCATCAAAGAGGGGCAGGTCGACGGTGACCTCATGGCGCTGATCCTCGCCAACGTACGCACTCCCACTGAGCGCGAGGGTGACCTGACCGCCCAGATCGCATCCAATCGCACGGGTACTCGACGCCTGCACGGCATTACGGGTAAGTACGGTGTCAACGTGGTCGTCGACTACATGCATCACCTGCAGGCCTATGCCGAGCGCATGACACGAGAGGCGATCAAGGTGATCCCCGACGGCGTCTACGAGTTCGAGGATCGCATGGACGACGATGGTCAGGGAAACGGTCCTCTGCCTGTGCTCGTGAAGCTCACGGTCGACGGCGACGAGGCGAGAATCGACTTCACCGGCAGCGCCCCGCAAGTGGACGGCAGCATAAACGCCATCTACGCCATTACCCTGTCCGCCGTTATGTACTGCTTCCGTGTGATCGTGCCCTTCGCGATTCCATCCAACTTCGGCACCCTCCAGCCTCTGGAGATCATCGCTCCCGAAGGCTGCCTGCTGAACGCCCTACCGCCCGCGGCCGTAGCCGGAGGCAACGTCGAGACCTCTCAGCGCATCGTCGATGCCGTGCTCGGTGCCCTCGCGCAGGCCATTTCGGGACGCATTCCCGCGGCCAGCAGCGGCACGATGAACAACTTGACCCTCGGTGGCACCGACCCCCGTACCGGCGCGGCCTTCGCCTACTACGAGACCATCGCCGGCGGCATGGGTGCACGCCCGCAAGCCGATGGGCTCGATGCAACCCACACCCACATGACCAACAGCCTCAACACACCGATCGAGGCTCTGGAGCACGCCTACCCCTTCCTCGTGCGCCGCTACGAAATTCGTCGTGGCTCGGGGGGCGCCGGGCGATTCAGAGGTGGTGACGGGATCCGTCGTGATGTGGAGCTCCTGTGCCCGGGGCAGGTCACCATCTTGAGCGATCGTCGCCTGAACCCTCCCTATGGCCTGGAAGGCGGCTTACCCGGCAGAACCGGGCGCAACGTCCTCACGGAAGAAGGGATCGAGCGCGAGATCCCTTCGAAGGCGAGCGTTTGGGTGCGATCGCATACGACCATCAGCGTCAGGACACCAGGAGGCGGTGGCTACGGAGCACCGCGGACGGATGAGAACAACGATCAGGAATAGTCGGTGGACAGGCATGATCATCGTCGTCACGGCCTTGCTTGCCGTGGCCTGCGCGGCCGAAATCGAGGTCGTGCCCGAAAACAAGCCACTGAGCCCCGAAAGCCTCGAATGGATCGAACGGTTACACGCAGTGGAGGCGCAGGACCGGTGGGAGGCTGCCGAAGCTCTCGGCGACCAGGGACCCGAGGTCGAGCTTGCGGCCCCCGCCCTGATCACGGCGCTAGCGAGTGAGGAGATCGCAGGCGTCCGATGGGGAATCGTCTGGGCGCTCGGGAGAATCGGCCCCGCCGCTCCGGGCGTCGTGGATACCCTGGCCGCAGCGCTCTCCGATCCTGAAGACCACATCCGGCACGAGGCGGCAACGGCACTCGGCACGATGGGACCTGCGGCACGATCGGCCCTGCCCGCTTTGGAAGCAGCACGCGGCGATCGCAACTCGGCGGTTGAAGAAGCAGTGCAACTAGCACTGGAGAGCGTCGGGTAGAGCCCGGGCTGCGCGTCGGGTAGCGTCCGGGCTGCGCGTCAATCAGCCGTCATCGTGTCCAGTATCCGGCGCAGTTCCGCGGTGTGTGCCGGGCCGGTTCCACAGCATGACCCCACCAGGCGGGCTCCCATTTGCAGCCAGCCCGCCGCATGCCGCGCGTAGGCGGCGGGCTCCACGCTATCCGTGTTGACCCACCCCTGTTCCTCATCGGCATAGCCAACATTGCCGTAGGCACCGGTGGGGAGCTCCGTATTGTCCATCACCTCCCGCAGCGAGACATGGATGTCCGGGGTCGGCGTACAGTTGACGAGGATCAAAACGGGCCCAAGAGAACCCAGCACGCTAGCAGCCTCTCCCACGGGCTCCCCCGAAAGAAGAAACGGCTCTCTGCCACAGACAAACCCGACCATCGTCGGCAGGCCGGTTTCGAGCGCTGCCTCGGTGGCCGCGACCGCCTCCCGAATAGAGTTCATCGTCTCGACAAGGAGAAGATCTACTCCAGCCTGGTGGAGATGCGCGACGATCTCCCGGTGCTCCTCTTTCAGGGCACGGTCTGCCGGCACCAACTCGGGTTCATAACAATCCTCGAGAGGCGCCACGCTTCCTGCCACCCAAATACCCGGACGCTCGCCGATAGCTTTTCTCGCAATCTCAACCGCCTGTGCGGTGAGATCAGCGGCTTGCCCGCCAAGGTCGGCCTTCTCCAGGGATCGACGGTGTGTGCGAAAGGTGTTGGTGGTGAGGATCTCGGCGCCCGCCGTCACGTAGTCGCGATGGATGGCCGCGAGAGCCTCCGGGGCCTCGAGCAACGCCCATGTCGACCACAGTGGCAAGCGGGTGTCGACACCACGCCGGTTCAACTCCGTGCCGATCGCACCGTCCAGAAGCAGGGGTGGCCCCGAGTGAAGGCGTTGGCGGAAAGTGGGAGAAGACATGCTCATAATATAGATTACGTTTGTGCGATCTTTCGACGGGCTGCGGTTTCTATTGTCGACGGCCTTGTCCACAATTCACCCTCACTAGACACCTGTCCACTCCTCAAACAGATCCCAGGAGATGACATATGCAGCGACGCCTGCTGCTGTTCGGCTTCATCGTCGCCTCCCTCACCTTGGTGATTATCGCCGCGCCCTCCAATGCGTTCGCACAGAGCGAGCGGTTCGAGAAGTTCGCCGAGGCCACGCCCAAGGTTGGCGAAGAGGCTCCTGACTTCACGCTGAAGACGCTCGATGGCGAGGTATTCAGCCTCAGCGAGGCGGCTGCCAATCAGCCTGTTGTCATCGAGTTCGGCTCCTATACGTGACCACCCTTTCGGCGGCGGGCCGCCGCTGTGGAGAAGGTCAGGGAGCGCTTCGAGGACCAGGTGCTGTTCATCGTTTTGTACCAGCGTGAGGCACACGCTGGAGAGTCTCGTTTTGAAGATATCGAGCAACCCGAAACAATGAACGGGAGAAAAGAGCTGGCCTCGAAGTCATGCGAGGAGCTCAATATCGCGACCCTCGTCGTCATCGACGACATGGAAAACACCGTTCGCAAGGCCTACGGGGAGCTCCCCAACAGCGCCTACATGATTCAAAAGGGTGGCGGGATCTTCTATAAGGAAGCCTGGGCACGGCCGGATGACTGGGGCCCGCACCTGGAGAAGCTCGTCGCAGGACAGGACTAGCCCGGATTTCTCAACGGATCGCGGCTGCGCGAGCACAATCACCGGCGATGTCGGTGAGGGTGTCGGGCACTAGCGCATTGCTGGTCGTGCCGCTGAGTGTATTGTGGCCCCAGATGCCCTTGGCCATGAAAGCAACGCCAGGTTGTATCTCCGTGCTCAACAGCACCTTGCATCGCATCTCGCCCCGCTCGTTGTAGACGCGCACGGCATCGCCGGTGTCGATGCCTCGCGTTTTCGCGTCGTCCGGGTGGATTTCCAGGGGCACCTGGCCCGCACGCATCTGGCCGAGCGTCGAGCTGACGGTGCGCTTGGTGGCCGGCGAGATCAGGACGAGGGGGTACTCGACGCTGCCAGGCTCCCCCTGGTAGTGATACAGCCCACCCGTCGCCGCAGCTTCCTCATCCAACTCAGGGGGAACCAGGGGGAACCAGGTGGGCCTTGTGGGCTGCCGTGTTGGGCCAAACATCGCGGAACTGAATGGGCCGGTCCCCGAATTTTGGCACCGCGATGTGCCCTCGCGCCAACGCCTCAAGCACCCTGCCGCTATCGTCACCCTCGGCTGAGATGATCAGCTCGATGAGATCGTCCGCGTTCTCGAGGTCACCAGGTCGCGCCACCCCCACACGGCGACAGAGGTCTGCGAAGACCTCATAGTTGGGGCGCGCCTCGCCAACGGCAGGGATGACCGGATCGCTACGTTGCAACACGTAGGCACCGTACCCGGCACTGAGCTCCGTGTGCTCGAGGAAGGTGGTGGCCGGAAGGATCACGTCGGCGTACCGCGCCGTGTCCGTCATCACCTGCTCGAAGACCACCGTAAACAGGTCGTCGCGTTGAAGGCCAGCCAAGACCTTGTTCTGCTCAGGCAGGGTCATGGCCGGATTGCAGTTGTAGACAAACAAGAGGTTCACCGGCGGCGCCTTCGCGGACATCAAAGTCTCGCCGAGGAGATTCATATTGATGACCCGAGTGTTCGGCTCGTCGGCCAGCGCCGCCAGGGTCGAGTCAACCTGCCAGGCCTCGGAGTTGCTCATCGTGTAACCGCCGCCTTGAACTCCGAACTTCCCGGCGATCGCCGGCAGGGCAAGAACCGAGGCGACGGCTGAGCCGCCATTGCGATTGCGCTCGAGACCCCAGCCACAACGGATGACTGCCGGGCTGCCTGCCGCATATCTCTCACCCAGCTCGGCAATCGATTCGGCGGACACCTCCGCCACAGCGGCAGCCTCTTCGTACGTCCACGGCTGGGCCCGCTGCCGCAGCTCCTTCGCTCCAGTCGAATGCTTCTCCAGGAACTCCTGGTCGGACTTGCCGGCTTCGAACAGCCAGCGGATCAGGCTGAGCGCAACCGGCAGGTCGGTGCCCGGCCGAAGCTGCAGGTGCATGTCTGCGATGCGGGCGACCCGCGTGCGGCGAGGATCCACCACCACGAGGAAGGCGCCTTTGCGTTTCGCCTCCTGCAGGAAGGGCATCAGATGGATACCCGTGACGGCAGGGTTGGCTCCCCATACGATGATCAACTCCGCGCCGACATAGTCGGCGAACGCTACCCCCGGCATCTTGCCGTACATGCCGATGGCCGCACTCGTTGAGGGTGCTGCGCAAACAGTGCGAGCCAGGCGCGAGCTGCCAAGACGCCAGAAGAGGCGGGCATCGGTGGTGTCTTGCGTCAGCAGGCCGTTCGAGCCGCCGTAGGAAATCGGCAAAATCGCCTCGCCGCCGAGATCATTCCGGACCCGCAGGAGCTCACTGGCGACCCGCGCTAACGCTTCGTCCCAGGTAACCCGGCGAAAGTCCCCCGCCCCCTTCGGACCCTGACGAACAGCGGGCCACATCAGACGGTCCGGCCCGTGAACCTGCTCTTTGAACGCCGACCGCACCTTGCCGCAGATGTATCCCTGCGTGAGCGGGTTGACGGTACTGCCGTCGATAGAGACGACCTTGCCATCGGCCACCTCGACTTCCAAGCTGCAGGAATCGGGACAGTCCAGGGGGCAAGCGCTGTGGTGGATCTCGGCCATTTACCGACGTTCTACCAGAACCGGGCGGCCCGCCTCCAGGCGCCACACGACCTGCCGGCCCTCCGGATCACGCGCGATCACACCCTTGGCGGAGTCTCCGATACGCAGGTAGGGACCGTGCTCATGGCTCAGCACTGACGCATCGGGCACGTAGTAGAGCCCGGAAATGTCGAGAATCTCGAGCGCCTCCGCATCCGCCAGATCACCGACCTCGCTGATGGTTCCGTCGATACGGGCCAGCGGATCCTCGAACCGGATCGCAAAGTCGGCCCGCACAGGCTCGCTCCCGGGGAGCACGATGCTACCACCAAGAAATACGAGGTCGCCGATGCCGCGCCCGTTGGGGGGCAGCCCCTCGTAAACCGCCCGATCGGCAAGGCTCCAGGATCCCGTCGCGATTGACTCCAGGGACGTCAGGATTGCGACGAAGTTGGCGGTGCGCAGGAGCTCTTTCGATGGGTCGTCGAGACTTCCTCCCGACTCGATCAGCACGACCCCGGTCCCCCACATCGTGATCAGGTCACCGAAGGCACGTGGATTGAAGCTCTCGCTGTACCTCGCGATGGCGGAGCCGACCAATGGTCGCAAGGAAACAGCGATAACCGAGGCCAGCAGCTTGGCGTTCCGGTTGGGCTCGCTCGTGATGCCGTCGCCCGGTGGTGGTGCTAGCAGAGAGATCCACACGCCCCCAGCGGTTGAACCGAGGCGAGTGCGGATATTCTGGTCATGCAGGTTGAAGCCCCAGAGAGCCTCCGTGTCATCTCGAACGGACTTGAGCGCACGCCCCTCCGGTGTCGCCAACATCCGGGCATCGCGATTGATGTCGATGCCAACGGCGTTGTGACGCACGAAGCGCGCCGCGCCGTCAGGGTTCAGGACGGGAATCACGGTAACCGCAAGCTGCTCTTCGATCCGGCGAACGCGAGGATCATCAGGCCGATCGGCCAAGTACGCGAAAACATCGACCAATGCACGGGAGGCGGTGGACTCGTTGCCGTGCATCTGTGACCAGAGCAACACCGTGATCGTGCCGGCACCAAAGTCGATGCGCCGCAGCGGCCTGCCCTCGACGCTTTCGCCGATTTGCGATACGCGGAAACGCTCTGGCTGCCTTTCGAGGATCGGGAGCAGCAGGTCCCAAAAGTCCTCCGGCTGAAAACGTGTCTTGTCGAGGCCTGCCTGCCGATGGGTCGCCTGCTGTTCGACGAGCTCCGGAGTCGATACCGCGTAGTCCGGTTTGGATTCCAGCGAAACCGACGCGCAAGCAGTGGCAGCGAGCAGAAGGCTGAAGATCGCCATCGCTCGACCATGGCGAAGTAGAGTCGACACCTCAGGCTGCAGCATTCGCTTCACCTCGGTTCTGGCAGAGAGGAGACCGACACCAGGTCAATCGGCGCGCCGATACGGCATGTACTCAGGGTACCAGGCCTTTTCGTCGACCCGCGCGGCCATGCCCTCGCTCGTCAGGTCTCTCGCGTCCTCTTCGGGGATTACGCCGCTGTCCAGCGCTGCCATGCCGACCGCAATGGCAACACTGCGCGATACGGGCCGCAGGGCCTCAATCGAAGGGTAAAGCTGTCCTTCTGCGAGCTGTGCGTCACTGACGTGCTCGGCAACAGCTTCTCCTGCGGCGAGGAGCATCGGTCGAGTGACCCGTGTGGCTCCCGATGCGTACACCCCGAGCCCTATTCCCGGAAAGCAGAAGGCGTTGTTACCCTGGCCGATCCCGTAGGTCTTTCCGTTGTATGACACAGGCGGGAACGGGCTTCCCGTGGCAATCAAGCCGCGACCCTCCGTCCATCTGAAAACGTTCTCCGGCAACACTTCAGTCTTGGATGTGGGGTTCGACAGCGCGAAGATGCCCGGCCTCTCGGTATTCCCGGCCATCTCCTTCACGATCGCCCTGGTGAATGTGCCCGGCTGCCCCGAGGTACCGATCAATATGGTGGGCTTGAAGTTCCTCACCGTGTCGAAAAGACCGATCTTCTGAGAGTCGGACAACTCCCATCCGTTCACCATCTCGGGCTCGCGGGCAAAGATCCGCTTGAAGGGCTCGAGACGCTGCCGGTCCGTCAGAATCAAGCCACGGCTGTCCAGGGCCACAACGCGCTGCCGCGCCTCGGGCTCGCTGAGTCCTGCCTTGATCAGGCCGGAGACAAGCACCTCGATGATGCCTCCACCGCCCGCGCCGGCGCCGTAGACACAGAAGGACTGATCCTGAATCGCTGTTCCCGTCACTTTGCACGCCGTGAGGACCCCCGCGTAGGTGACTGCCCCCGTGCCCTGAATATCGTCGTTGAACGAGCAGGTCCGGTCTCTGAATCGCTCGAGCACGGACCATGCCTTCTGGCGCGAGAAGTCCTCCCACTGCAGCAGGACGTCGGGGTAGGTAGAGAATACGGCGTCGACGAACTCGTCCATGAACTCGAGATACTCGTCGTCCTGCAGCCGCGGCTCCCGGGCACCCAGATAGAGCGGGTCATTGAGCAACTCGGCATTGTTCGTGCCTACATCGAGCATGATCGGCAAGCAGCGGGCCGGGTGGATGCCCGCGCCGCAGGTGTAGAGAGTCAGCTTGCCAATCGCGATCTCGATGCCGCCTGCCCCTTGGTCGCCGATCCCGAGGATCCCCTCGCCATCGGTAGCGACGATCACAGCGACTCCCTCATAGGGCGCGCGACTCATGATCTCCCGCATCCCGCCCCGGTCATTGCGGGTCACATAGATCCCTCGCGGGTGGCGATAGATGTGGGAGAACTGCTCGCAGGCATCGCCAACCGTCGGCGTATACACGATCGGCACCATTTCCTCGAGATGTTCGAGCAGGAGTCGGTAGTAGAGCGTTTCGTTGCGGTCCTGCAGCGCGACCAGAAAGAGGAATTTGGCCAAGTCGTCGCGCTTGCCGCTGAAGGCTCCATAAACCCGATCGAGTTGCTCCTCCATGCTGCTGACGTGCGGTGGCAAGATCCCTGTCAGGCCGAAGGCCTCGCGCTCGTCGAGCGGGAACGCGGTCCCCTTGTTCAGCGTTGGAATGCCATAGAGCTCCGCTCCCGTCGCGGAAACAGGTACGTACTTTTCGCCCGTGTCAGGGTCTTTAACCACCTGATATCGCCGCATGACTGCTGCTCCCGACTATCGCCGGACAAGCCGGCCAGGTTCTCACCGCCAAAGAGGGTGTTGCGCTCGTGACCTCCACCCTGTCGCTAGGGTATGTGCCCGGCGCATGGTCGACGGTCATCGCGAGGCTCTTCGCGATGGCCAACTTCAAGATTACACCCTCATCAGGAATGTCGCTGAAGGTGAGAGCGTGCTCTCAGCGGACTCTGCCACCTATTGCTTTGCAGCCTGTGAGGGCACAACCTCGACCTCGATCGACATGTCTTGCCGGCGATACAGGCACGCCCCATGCACGTCCTCGCAGACGTAGTAGAGGGCATAGGCGGAAATCGTCTGCGGGCCGGGCGCCGCGGAGGCGCCGGCAAGCAACTCGAGCTCGACTCGGCGGTCTTCCTGACTCACGGCTTCCGGCGGTCTCGCTACTGTCAGGTACTCGGCATTGGCGTCCCAATGCGGTGGAACTGTAACCCACACGGCCAAGTCACCCACCTCGTTGTTCCAGTGTGCCCGCGCTGCCGGCCGGGGTCGGAAGACCAGGTGCACTCGGGCCGATGTGCCAGGCGCGATTCGGGCCGGTACAACCGTGACCTCCAGGTCGATGAACTCGCCCTGGTCGCGCAGAATACGGCCAGTGGGGTCGGGCTCGTCACCTTCGCTGGCGCTCCTGAACTCATCGAGGGGTTGTGCGATCTCGGCGCCACGAGGCTCGACCCTGAGCATTACGGGATCCTCTCCCCTACTGATGATCTCCTCCCTGGCGGCCTCTACCCAGTCGTAGAAGGGGTATGGCTTTTCGAGCCTCGGCCCATATTGCTGGATCCGTCGACGCCAGATGTAGTTGTTCGGATCGATCTCGAGAGCCCTCTCCCAATGGCGTACGGCCGCGCTGAAGTCAGCCGCCTGCCTCTGTTTCGATTCACTCCGTCTGCGGTACGCGACACCCGCACGAAAATGTGTTTTGCCGTCGCTGGTATCGGCCCTCAGCGCACGCTCGTAAACGGCAATGCTTTCATCGAGATCGCCTTCATCCCCCCACAAGAGGAGACCGTCGGCCAGGTTGCGGAGTGTGATCGCCGTGCCCACAGCGCCGGCCACTCGGAGCGCCTCGATATCTGGTTCCGGAAGAGCATCGGCATCTACCTTCAGCCGATCAGTATCATCCACCTCATCGTCATTTTCGCCGAAGTCCTGCCGCAAAAAGCTGCGCACCCGCTGCTGCGCATCTCCGAGCGGCGGCGACACTTCCCTGATGATCCCCCGTTCGTCGATGAATAGCGTCAGGGGCACCAATGAGGTACCCAACAGATTCAGGGAATCGACCAGGATCGGCCAGCCCATGCTCTTCCACTGCATGAAGAGGCGGGCACGATCGGGGTGCTGCTCCTGAATGATCCCGACTACTTGCACCCGACCGCTTTCCTGCAGGTCCAAAGTCGCCTCGTGCCACCCGGGCACGTGCCGCCGGCAGCCGGCTCACCAGGAGGCGAATAGGTGCAGGATTATTTTCTTGCCACGAAAGGCGGAGATGGAGCTCGGCTCGCCATCATCAAGGCGTGGCAGTGGAAAATCGGGGAATGGCTGGCCGACCTCGAGCCAGTCTGGACTCTGCATTGGAGGCACGGGTTGCGCGGGCAGATCCTCTGGAATGGCAATCGCCAGGAGAGCCAATGCCGCTGTCAGCAGCGCCAACCCCGCTCTCCTGAGTGTGGGGGCTCCCACCTACGCTTCCGCGGCGGGATCTTCTCCGCCGGCAGGGGGTGTCTCCTCAGGCGCCCGCTCCGTGAACACCTCCACCTCATCCTCGCCGTGGTGAGTCAGCTCGGTATCAGCGAGAACGTCTTCCTCCACCACGCGGCCGTCGAAGAGGTTGATCGTACGGTCGGCATAATGGCCCCAGCGAGGGTCGTGAGTCACCATACAGATGGTGGCGCCCTCCTTGTGGAGCTCGGACATGAGATTCATCACTGCCTCGGCGTTGCCCGAATCGAGGTTTCCGGTGGGCTCGTCCGCGAGCACGATCGATGGTGCGCCTACGACCGCTCGCGCCACCGCCACACGCTGCTGCTGACCGCCGGAAAGCTGGCTCGGGTAGTGCTTCATGCGGTGCGACATGCCGACCCGCTCGAGCGCCGCCTCGACCCGCTCCTTGCGCTCCTTCTTTGCCATACCGCGGTAGGTGAGCGGCAGCTCGACATTCTCGTAGACGGTCAGATCGCCGATCAAGTTGAAGCTCTGGAAGATGAAGCCGATCTCACGGTTACGCACACGGGCACGCTGCGAGGCGGTCAGGTTGGCCACCGGCTCGTTGTTGAGCGTGTACGTGCCCTCCGACGGCGTGTCCAAGAGCCCGAGAAGCGACAGGAGAGTCGTCTTGCCGGAACCCGAGGGGCCGGCAATCGAAACAAACTCGCCCTCGAGAATGTTCAGGTGGACGTCCGAGAGCGCGTGCGTCTCGACTTCCTCGGTGTAGAAGATCTTGCTGATGCCGTCCAACTTGATCAACGGATCACCCATCAGGTGCTCCTTTCACTGGCTATGCTGCTCACTGATCGCCGTGATTCCCGTCCATCGTGTACTCGTCTCGCAGAGGCGAGGCAGAATCGATGCACGACCTAGCGCAGCCGTACGCGGTCGACGGAGTCCCATCGCGACATGTCCGACAGGATTACTTCGTCGCCATCTTCCAATCCCTCAATGACCTCAATCAAGTTGACTGAGCCGAGGCCAAGCTGCACGTTCACCCGTACAGCGTACTCACCATCGTCTACCACTTTGAAAAGTCCCACGGTGCTGTTCGACTGGCCGAAGGCGGGCTTGCCTACGTACAGCACGTCGGGCAGGCGCGTGATTTCTATCGTGCCGTCGACACTCAGTTGCGGTCGCGCCCCAGCGGGGAGCTTACCGTCCGGCATCTGATCGAGTAGCAGCCTGACGTCGACCGTTACCGTGCCCTGCTGTGCCGCCGGGTCGATGCGCGTCACGATGCCCGGAATCTTGGCGGTACGAGTATCGACGATGGCCCTCTGGCCAACCCGAATGTCCTTGGCCTGAACTTCCGGAATACGCAGCTCTGCCTTCAGATTCTCGGGCTGCACGACACGCGCGAGAACGGTGCCCGGTGCAACCGACTGGCCCACCTCCATCTCCATCTCTTGCAGAACGCCGGGAATGTCGGCCTTTACGTAGAGGGCCTCGAGGTCGGAAAGCGCCAGCACGTAGCGGGCACGTAGCTGATCGACCTGAGTCTGCTGAACGCCGAGTTGCTCCTCGATCGAAATATCGAGAATGCGGAGAAGCTCCTGCTCGATCTCATCTCTCGTCTTGGCCTGGTCGGCGCGCGTCAGGGAGAGACGGAGCGCGAGCTCGGAGATCAGCTCCTCGTCATAAAGCTGTTGATCACGCTCGGCCGTGAGCGTCTGGATTTTGTACTCGGCCTGCACCGCGGCGGCCTGGGCACGCTGCTGCAAGCGCTGTGTTTGCATGCGCACTTCGAGATCTCGATAGTTGGCCTCTGCTGTCTGTAGGTCCCACTCGGCGTTGCGTGTCGCCAGCTCGACGTCCGGATTGCTGAGCCGCAGGATCACGGTTTCCGGCTGGACGATCGCGCCGGGCAGCAGAATGACCTCTTCGACGCGGCCGGCCGTGCGAGCGGTAATCGCGCGGATCTCCTCGGGCACCAATGTGCCTGGGCCACGCCGTTCGAGCAGGAGCTCGCCTCGCTTCACGGTGTCCATCCACAGGGTCGCGCGATCCACGGTCGGAGCAGCGCGCTCCAACCGGGAGAGTCCGACAGTGATCAGGACCAAAGCCACCAGCGCTGCCCCCCCGTAGAGGATGCGCTTCAGTGTCTTGCTCTTGGTTTCGCGCGGAATGTCGACCATGGATGTTTAGCTGTAGATGTAGCGGCTCAGTCACGCGCCCGGGCGATTACCCGCTATTCAGGTACCCGTCACGCCCTGGGAGCGCCGATAGCCCTCGAAAGGGCACCCACTCAGGCAATACGCAGAGTATCCCCTCACGGTTTCATAAAACAGTCTCTGTGACCCGCGCCCTGGCTGCAAGGGCTCGATCGTGAATCGAGCCAGGCGTAGTCTTGCCCCTCACGGACCAGAGTCTGGGTATGGTAACTTCCCGGGAAATGTCCCGACGCCGGCACAGGGACATATTGAGGTCCGCTCGATACCTTTTTCGTCGAATAGGCAGGCTATTGCGAGGTGAGCTCGAATGCTTCCAAGATATGTTCGTGACTTGATGACGTCGGAGGTCGTCACTCTGCGTGCCGAGGAGAACATCTCGTCTTTTCGTGATGTTCTGTACGATCACGGGTTTAGGCACGTCCCCGTCGTCGATGATGAAGGCAATCTCGTGGGGCTCGTGACAGAGCGTGACCTCTTGAGGAATGTGCTCACCGACCAAGCGGACGTTCCGATCAGCGTGCGCGAAGAAACCATGTATTCGACCCCGATAGGCGACATCATGGTTCATGACGTCGAAACCGTTGAGCCCGACGATCGGCTGACCCACGCCGCGCAGATCATGCTGGAGAACAAGTTCGGCTGCCTTCCGGTTACCGATGGGGCGCTTCTGGTTGGAATCCTCACAGAGTCCGATTTCATGCGCTTCTTCACGGAGAGCTGATCGGCCTCGCCCCACCTGCAGGCAGGATGCGACACATACCGGAGGGACGCATGGGAACTCGCCTCTACCAGGTCGATGCGTTCACGAGCAAACCATTCGCTGGGAACCCGGCAGCCGTCTGCATTCTGACCGAGTCCCCGCCGGACGCCTGGATGCAGAGCGTGGCGCACGAGATGAACCTCTCGGAGACCGCCTTTGTGAGGCGGAGAGACGATGGCTTCGATCTCCGCTGGTTCACGCCACTGCTCGAGGTCGACCTCTGTGGCCACGCTACTTTGGCGACAGCCCACGTCCTTTGGGAGGCGGGAATCGCTCGATCAGACGAACAACTCAGCTTCCACACTCGCAGCGGCGTATTGCGCGCCAACCATCTCGGCGAATGGATCGAGCTCGACTTCCCTGCCAGCCATGTAGCACCTTCATCCTGCAACATTGATCTCGAAGAGGCCCTGGCTGTGCGGCCGGTTTTCGTGGGCATGAGCGATTTTGATTTTCTCGTCGAAGTCGAATCCGCGCAGGAGCTCCGTGACTTGCGCCCGAACATTGACCTGATTCGGCAAGCCGACGCCCGCGGCCTTATCGTGACGAGCCCCTCGGATCGGAACGAGTATGACTTCATGTCACGTTTCTTCGCGCCGCAGAGCGGTGTGCACGAGGACCCCGTTACGGGCTCGGCACATTGCAGCCTGGGCCCTCACTGGGGAGAGAAGTTGGGCAAGGAAGAAATGCTCGCCTATCAGGCCAGCCCCCGCGGTGGTGAAGTGCGCATTCGTTTGGGCGGGGAACGGGTCCATCTGGGCGGTCAAGCCGTAACCGTGATGAAGGCTGAGCTTTTGTAGCCAGACCCACCACATTTCCACGACCCTCTGCGCACCACGGCTGCCGCGCTGAGCGAGCGCAATGGCCCACGATGACGGCGTTGCGCTTGATTCGTGTGCTCGACGTACTGTTCAGTACGCCTGCGCACCCGAATCTGCGCGCGCCTTGTCCTCGCGGCCCCTTGCGCCCGCTCACTTCGCGACCCGTTGAGATATGCAGGCTAACCCCCGCGCTGGCCCCCCGCTCGCAGTGACCAAGGGGCTCCCCGTGCATCCTATTACCAGGGGTAATAAACTTTGACACCGTCGATATCCCATTTTCTCCAGGACAGGTCAAAATGATGAGCAAACGAGCTCTTGCGCTATCTCTTGTCGCGCTCGCGATCCCACTCTTTGGTGGAGCCAACCCAGCCAGTGCCCAATCGGCGGGACGAGCCCTCACTCTCGAACAGGCGATCGCTACAGCCGTGGAGCAGAACTATCAAATAGGGATTGCCGACGCCGTGGTGACCCAGGCCGAGGCCAAGACCGATGAGGCCAAGGCCGGCATGTATCCGCACGCGGAGCTCTGGGAAACGTTCATGCGCACCACGAATCCGGTGTACGTGTTCGGCAACAAGCTGGGGCAGGCCACCTTTACCATGGAGGACTTCCAGCTCGACGCCCTGAACAACCCTGACCCCTACAACAACTGGAATACGCGCTTTTCGGTTACCCAGCCGGTGTGGACCGGCGGGCGCATCTCGCGTCATGTAGAGGCCGCCGAGCACGGACAGGAAGCCGCAACCCAGCAGAGGAAGCGGACTCGCCAGGAAGTCATCCACCAGGTGGTCGAAGCGTATACGGGAGCGGTTGTCGCCAACCGGCACTTGACCGTGGCCGAGGAGAGCCTGACGACCGCTCAGGCCCACGTTGCCCTGGTCGAGACCATTCGCGACGCGGGGCTAGTGGTTGAATCGGACGTGCTGCAAGCCCGGTTGCGTGAGAGCGAGGTAGCGGAGATGGTGATCCGCGCCAGCACCGCCATCGCCATCGCGCACGCGGCCGTCAACATGACCATGGGTCGCGACCTCGACACACCCTTCAACCTCCCGGAAACCATCGACGTCCCCGAGGTTCCCGAGGACGATCTCCACCAGCTCATCTCTGAGGCGATGATGTCTCGGCCGGACCTCAGTGGAGCCGGCAGCCAACTCGCAGCGGCCGGAAAGATGGTCGATGCCGCCCGCGCGGAATATTGGCCGACGATCGGATTTGCCGGCTCGTTCGAGATGAACGACAAGGAGTTCATCGGCGCGGAGGGGACGAACTGGACGCTCGTCGGCGCTCTGCAGTGGTCGATCTTCGATCAGGCGAGGTCCGCGAGAGTCCGGCAGCAAACCGCCCAACAGCTCCAGGCTGAGCGCTCCATCAAGCTCCTCGAGCAATACATATCGCTGCAGGTACGCGAGGCCTTCCTCGAAAGAGGGGCGGCCGAGCAGAGGCTGGAACAAGCACGACGGTCCATGGAGCTCGCCGAGGAGAGCATGAGGATCATCGAAAATCGTTACCGCGAAGGTCTCACAACCCTGATTGAGCTCCTAGATGCAGAGACGGCGCTCACCCAAGCTCGCACCCGCGCAATCGGCGCCGGGCGCGACCTACTGCTCAGCCAGGCGACGCTCGACCTGGCCATCGGCCGGAAGTAAGGACCATGGGAGCCACAACGATGAGTCGAAACATGAACAACCACAGAAACAGGAAGATCTGGGCAGCCGCACTTCTGGGACTCCTCGCAACTGCCGGGGCCGCCGCATGCGGCAGCGATCATGAGCCTGCCGCGCAGAGTGTGGTGGCCCGCGAACCCGTCGTCGTCGACACCGCCATTGCCGAGATTGTCGAAGTGCCCCTGGTCAGCACCGCAACGGGCTCAGCGGAACCCTGGCGACGCGTCTCACCCGGCACCAAGCTTCTCGGCAGGGTGAACGAAGTTCTCGTGCGCGAAGGAGATCGGGTCGAGAAGGGACAGCTTCTCGCCACGCTGGAGAGTCGCGACCTGGAAGCCGCCGTCGCCCAGGCGCGGGCCTCTGTAACGATGGCCGAGGCCATTCTGGAAAATGCCGAGGCGCAACACCGGCGCATGATCGATCTGCACGAGCAGAAGTCAGTGACCGACAAGAACCTCGAAGACGCAACCGCCGGCTTTCGCGTAGCCCGAGCGAGCTTGGAATTGGCGCGAGCCAACCTGGCTGCTGCCGAGGTCACCATTTCGTACGCCGAAGTGCACACTCCATTTTCAGGGTGGGTGATCTCCAAGCTCGTCGAGCTCGGTGACATGTCTGCCCCGGGCGCCCCGATGTTCGTCATCGAAGATCTCTCTAGAATCAAGGTCACTGTGACCGTCCCTGAGACCGAGGTGACGAGCCTCGAGGTTGGCAGCTCCGCCGAGGTGTTCATCGACGTCCTCGGCGACGCGAGGGTGGCCGAAATCGATCGCGTCATGCCGGCCGGCGATCGTGCAACCAGGACATTCGCAGTACAGCTACTGCTGGACAACCCGGACGGAGCGATCAAGTCGGGGATGTTCGCGCGCGTCGGCTTTACACACGGGACTCGCAACGCACTCGTCGTTCCAGAGACCTCCATCGTGCGTCGGGGTCAACTCGAAGGCATTCTCGTCGTCAGCTCCGAGAGCGTTGCCCATCTGCGCTGGATCAAGCTCGGTCGTCATTTCGAGACGGGCGTAGAGGTTCTGTCGGGCCTCGAGGCAGGCGACCGTTATCTAGTCTCGCCTCCCGGCACCGTCGGCGACGGCGCGCCTGTGACTGCGAGGTGACCCGATGATGCCCGGACTCGGACCTGCCGGCAAGATCGGTCAGTTCTTCATCAACTCCAAGCTCACGCCCCTTCTCGTTATCGCATCTCTGGCTCTGGGTGCCTTGGCTGTAGCGCTGACATCTCGCGAGGAAGAGCCACAGATCGTCGTGCCGGTGGTCGACATCTTCGTCGGACTCCCTGGAGCTTCCCCCTCCGAGGTCGAGAATCGCGTCACGATTCCACTCGAGAAGCGCATGTGGGAGATTCCCGGCGTGGAGTACGTCTACTCCGTCTCCATGGCTGGCGTCTCGATGATCACGGTGCGCTTCTACGTTGGCGACGACGAGGAGAGAAGCCTCGTCAAGCTTTACCAGAAGCTGGCCTCGGGAATCGACAAGATGCCACGGGGAGCGACGCCACCGCTGGTTAAATCCCGTTCCATCGATGATGTTCCCGTTCTCGCACTGACTCTCTGGAGCGATCGGTACGACGGTTACGACCTCAGACGCATCGGCACCGAGCTCCGTCGCGAGCTCGGGCGCATCGACAACGTCTCTGACGTGCAGGTAATCGGGGGCCAGCGTCGGCAGGTGGCCGTTCATCTGGACGCCGCCCGGATGGCCGGCTCCAACATCGATCCGGGCATGATTGCCCAGGCATTGCAGATGCAGAATGTCACCGTGCCTGCCGGTTCATATGAAATGGGAGGGCAAGAGGTCCTCGTCGAAACCAACGCATTCCTTGCAGACGTCGACGAGATTGCCGGTCTGGTGGTAGGCGTCCACAACAGCCGCCCCGTGTTCCTCCGTGACGTGGCCACCGTCAGCGACGGCCCAGCAGATGCCGAGGAGTACGTCTTTTTCGCCTCAGGGCCGGCCGCCGTTCACGACGGGCAGCCGATGAGCCCCACCGCCGATGTCGTTTTGCCCGGCGTTACCCTGACCGTGGCCAAGCGCAAGGGCTCCGACGCCCACAAGATCGTCACCAGCATACTCGCGAAAATCGAGGACCTCGACGGCCGGCTCATCCCACCAGGGGTCAACGTCACCGTTACCCGCAATTATGGCGAGACCGCCAAGGAGAAGGCCGACGAGCTGCTGACTCATCTGATCGTGGCGATTATCTCAGTGAGCATCGTCATTGCCCTCTCTCTGGGATGGCGCGGGGCCCTCGTCGTGTTCATCTCTGTCCCCGTGTCATTCGCGCTCACTCTGTTCATTTACTACATATTCGGCTACACGCTGAATCGGGTGACGCTGTTCGCTCTCATTTTCGTCACTGGAATCGTCGTCGACGATTCGATCATCATCGTCGAGAACATTGTTCGCCATCTGGCGATGAAGAAGCTGCCCCCCCTGCAGGCAGCCATAACCGCTGTCAATGAAGTCGGTAATCCTACGATCCTCGCCACCCTCACCGTCATCGCCGCCGTCCTGCCGATGGCCTTCGTTCGCGGCCTCATGGGTCCGTACATGCGCCCGATGCCGGTTGGCGCATCGCTCGCAATGATTTTCTCACTCCTTGTCGCGTTGATCGCGGCTCCATGGTTTGCCTATCGCCTGTTGCGTAAACAGGGTGAGCACCACGAGGAGGGCTACAACCTGGAGAGCAGTCGCATCTACAGGATCTACAGAGGCATCCTGCTGCCCTTGCTGCAGAGCCCGGTGCGTCGCTGGAGCTTCCTCGGTATCGTGGTCGCCTTGCTGCTGGCATCCGTCGCTCTGCTCCCTCTCAAAATGGTCAGCGTCAAAATGCTGCCCTTCGACAACAAGAGTGAGGTGCAGATCATTATCGACATGCCGGAGGGCACCACTCTGGAGTCGACCACGCTGGTTGCGCGCGAGATCGCTACCTACCTGCAGACTGTCCCCGAAGTCACCAACCTGCAGATTTATGCCGGCACCGCGGCTCCCATCAATTTCAACGGCTTGGTGCGTCACTACGACTTGCGCTCGGGCGCCAACGTCGCTGACATCCAGGTCAACTTGGCCTCGAAGCATGATCGCAACGAACAGTCACATGACATCGCCAAGCGTATCCGGCCGCCCATTCAAGAGATCGCCGCACGTCATGGGATCGTTGCCAAGGTGCTGGAAATTCCGCCTGGCCCCCCAGTGATGTCAACTCTGGTGGCAGAGGCATACGGTCCAACCCAGGAGGCGCGGATCGACCTCGCCGCTCGGATCAAGGAGGTCTTCGATTCCACAGAGGGCGTGGTCGACACCGATTGGTTCGTGGAAGCACCCCAACCAAAGCGCGTCTTCGAGGTCGACCATGAGAAGGCGGCCCTGCATGGCGTGCCCGCTGTGGCAATCGCCAGGACGCTTCGCCTCGCTCTCGAGGGAGAAGATGCGGGGATCCTGCACATGCCCGACGAGCTCGAGTCTGTCGCCATCCGTCTTCAGCTCCCGCGTTCGGAGCGTTCGTCGATGGCAGACCTGACCAGCATCCGACTCATGTCGATGAACGGGACAATGGTGCCGCTCTCCGAGCTTGGCCAGGTAGTCGAGACGACCGCGCCCGTGAGCCTGCACCGCAAGAACTTACAGCCCGTTGTCTATGTCGTGGGCGAGGTGGCGGGCACCCAGGAAAGTCCGATCTACGCCATCCTCGACATGGCCGAGCGCCTGGCCGAGGTCGAGCGTCCGGACGGAACCATGATCGAGCAGTTCTACCGGGACGAGCCGTTGTCCCAAGAGCAGGCCTCGATGAAATGGGATGGAGAGTGGCATATCACGTATGAGGTCTTTCGCGATCTCGGAGCCGCTTTCGGGATCGTTCTGATTCTCATCTACATTCTCATCATCGGATGGTTCGGCTCGTTCCAAACCCCACTGACGATGATGATCGCCATCCCGTTGGCCTTGATCGGCGTATTGCCTGGCCACTGGCTGTTCGGCGCTTTCTTCACAGCGACGTCCATGATCGGCTTCATCGCGCTCGCCGGAATCATGGTGCGCAACTCGGTTTTGCTGATCGACTTCGTGAATCTGTCATTGGAGCGCGGCAAGACGCTCGGCGAGGCTGTGATCGAGGCAGGCGCGGTTCGCTTCCGCCCGATCTTGTTGACGGCGGGAACGGTGGTCGTTGGAGCCATCGTCATTCTCTTCGACCCCATTTTCGAGGGGCTTGCCATCGCTCTCATGACCGGTGCCATCGCCTCAACGGTACTGACCCTGGTCGTGGTGCCACTGGTCCACTTCATGGTCGAGAAGCGAAACGACCCCCAGCCACTCCCTCCCGCCTGGGCGGGAGCGGACCCTGACGCCCCCGGAGAGGACGAGAGCGACAACGAAGTTCCAGAGTTGGAGGGCTGATCATCGTCTTCGAGATAGACGTGACCGCCGTAATCTGAAGGAGTCTGTTGATGAAACAACTGACCATCTACTGCAGTCGGGACCTCGAGAATCGCGTCGTCAACGCACTCGACCACGCAGCCCTGGAGGGCTTCCTCCGGATTGGTGGCGCGAGCGGCTCCAAGTTCTGTGATCCCGGCGAGGTGCCCAGGACCATGGACTGGGAAGCGACGGTGTTTCTGGTTCCGGGTACCGAGGACACGAAAGTTCAAGCCGTAGTCAACGAGCTGGCGGAATACGCCAGCAGCTGTGACACCTCTCCCTGCCTTCGGATCGCCGTGACGCCCGTCGAGCAGATCTACTGATTCGCCAAATTACCATCGAACGACAAGCACCAGATAGAAGAGGGATGAAGACCATGAGCATGGAACGAATCATTCGCGCCGCCGCCGGTAGCTTCGTACTGATCAGCCTGGCGCTCGGCTACTGGGTGCATCCCGGTTTCTTCCTGTTTACCGCCTTCGTGGGGGCGAACTTGCTGCAGAGCGCGTTTACGGGACTCTGTCCCCTGGAGAACATCCTGCGCCGCCTCGGTGTGGGCACGGTGTCAGCAGACACCTGTTAGCAGTCCGTGGGGGTAGTGTGCCGGCTAGGGGCGCACCCGGTCGAGCACCCGTGCGCCGCCTTCCGCGGCAACGACAACGTGGTCGGCGACACCGAGGAAGAGCCCATGCTCGACGACCCCAGGTAGGTTGTTGATCGCGCTGGCTATCGGGGCCGGCGTGCTCAGCGCTTCGCCAAAACCACAGTCGACGATGTAGTTGCCCTGATCGGTGACATATGGCCCTTCCCCTGTTTCCCGAAGAGTACAGCTCGCCCCGATCTCGACGAGACGCTCGCGCGTCACCTTCCAACCAAACTGAACGATCTCGACGGGAACGGTGACGCGTTCGCCGAGTCGCCCGACGACTTTGGATTCATCGACGATAATGACCACTTTCGTGCTCGCGAAGGCCACAATCTTCTCGCGGGTCAACGCACCTCCATGGCCTTTGATGAGGTCGAGCTGGGGGTCGACCTCATCTGCGCCGTCGACCGTAAGGTCCATCCTGCCGTGCTGATCCAGCGTTGACAGGGGTATCTCTAACCGCTCGGCCAGCCGTTGCGTCTGGATCGATGTGGGCACGGCAACCAGGTCGGCAAGCTCACCTGCTCGGCGACGTTCAGCCACCACCTCGGCAAAATGCGCGGCAGTCGACCCGGTACCGAGGCCGAGAACCTTGACATCAGAGAGGAAGTCCGCGGCGCGCTCGGCCGCCAAACGCTTGAGATCCATCGGTCGCCCCCTGAATCCAGTGTTGGAGTGCATTCCACCACGACCTCTTGCTCAGGGGCATCCTAGCAGGCCGTGGTGAAAGTGTGGTGGGTCTGGTTACGCCGCCAAGGGTGCAGATGCAAGGCGCCGCGACGTAGGCGATGCCATTGCGCATCGTCGAGGCGCGGCAACGCAGCAGATGCGCCTTTGGCGGCGTAACCCTCCGGGGAGGTAGGAGTTGCGGGCGAATGGCTTCGTCGTGACTCCTCCGCGATGGCGCCAGCATCTCGTCGTCGTCCCTCCTTGCCCTCACCCGCAAGTCCTACCTCCCAGACCCACCACACTTTCACCACGGCCTGCTATGCTCCGCTACCGCACGGTACAAGGCACCGCCCGCTCGATGTTCACTTGTGGGACATGGGTATCCCAGAAGCGGACAGTTCTCTCCATATTTCTCCACTCAAACGGCCTGAATGCCTCCATCACTGCGGTTCATTGGTGCAGTGGAGTTGGCACGCGCTTTGCTTACCTAGAGTTGGCAGAGAGGCGGTTAGCGGCGCGCCGGCCCTGTCCCTTAGGTGGACAAAACTGGGGAGCGGCCTGGGGCTGAGGCTGGCGCACCACTAACCGCCTCCGCCCTTATGCCTGAAAGCTGGTGCCAGGAACACTGTCTCATATCCCGTTGGCGGCGATGATATGATCCGGGAGAGGATACCCCCGCAGCCGCGAACTTCGAGGATCAGTGATGATCAAAGTACGCAACCTGGATAAGTTCTACGAGACGGGATACGGAAGAACCTACGTCCTGCGCCGCATCAACCTCGATGTCGGCAGCGGTGATTTCATCACCGTGATGGGACCTTCCGGCGCCGGAAAAACAACCTTACTCAGCATCCTCGGCATGCTGGATGGTGACTGGACGGGCGAATTCTACTTATACGACCACCCCGTCCATGACATGAAGCCGAAACATCGCAACGAGCTCAACAAGCAGTACATCGGCTTCGTATTCCAGAGCTTTCACCTGCTCGACAGCCTCACCGTCTACGAAAATCTCGAAATTCCCCTCTCGTACCGGAATGTCAAGCGCAAGGAGCGGCAGAGCCTGGTAGCCGACAGCCTCGATCGTTTCCAGATCGTCGGGAAAAAGGACCTATACCCGAATCAACTCTCCGGTGGCCAGCAGCAACTGGTCGCCGTTGCCCGCGCGGTAATCGGAGATCCGAAGCTGATCCTCGCCGACGAGCCCACTGGGAACCTGCACTCGAGTCAGGGGCAAGAGGTCATGGACCTTTTGAAGCGGCTCAACGAGCAGGGAGCAACGATCATCCAGGTTACCCACAATAAGGAGTGGGCGAACTATGGCTCCCGTATCGTCAACCTCTTTGACGGATGGGTCGTCGAGGGTGATGAGGTGATTGGTCACGAGGAACTGGAGCGTCGGCAGCCGACGTCCTGAACCTTTCCCCAAGGCAGGAGAGTTCGCCATGGCCGCTGGACTCGCCGGGTGCGTGGCCAGCTACGTGGTTCACATCCCCGAGCGCGCCATAGACCTGTCGCGGCAGAAGTACTGCTCCGTGGGGCACTCCCTGCGGCGAGACATCGAGCTGGGTGTCAACTACTCAATCCACTAGCAGGTCGTACTGGAGGTGTTCTCATGCCCATTGAGAGCAAGCCGAGCCTGCAGGACATCGGCACCCTGCGTAATTTCATTCGCAGCATTTCGCAGGGGATGTATGTGGTCACCCCGGCCGGGGAGATCCTCGATGCCAACCCGGCCCTTGTCGAGATTTTCGGTGCAAGCTCACTCGAGGAGCTACAGCAGCACCGTTCTTCCGATCTCGTCCCGTCCAAGGAACAGCGGGCGGAGCGACTGAGACTGCTCCAGTCACAGGGCTGGCTGCGCGACTTCGAGTACCAGATTCGGCGCGTCGATGGAGAGATGCGCACGGTTCATGACACGGTCTTCGCGCAACGCGATGAGAACGGTGAAATCGTCGTCATGCACGGTATCGTCACGGACGTAACCGACGGTGACGATCGGCGAGAGCTCAGCTGGGGTGATACGCCCTGGGGCGCCTTTTTTGCCGGAGCGCCCGCAGGATTGGCGGTCCTCGACCAGTCGCTCTGCTTCCTCCGCGTGAATGACAGGCTCTCCCAGCTCCATCGCCTGCCCGTCGATGAACATGTCGGCAGGCCGTTTTCCGAGGTCCTTCCCGGCCTTGCCCCTGCCGTCGAGCCCATCCTGCGGAGCGTCCTGGAAACGGGACATCCTGCGCTCGACTTCGAAGTTCCGACCAGCGAGGAGACGACACCTTCCGAGGTCAGATACTGGCGATATTCTGCATTCCCGGTGGGCCCAATGCATGGTGAGACCACAACCGTCGGGGTCATCGTCGTGGACGTGACCAGCGCCCGTCGAATCGAACAAGAGGTTCGCTTCGACCAGCGGTACCTGCTGGCGATGATCGAGAATCACCCTCTTGCCATTGTCGTTCTCGATGCCTCAAACCGGATCCTCTCGGTGAATCAAGCCTTCGAGAACATGTTCCTGTACACCCGAGCAGAGGTCATCGGCAAAGACGTGGACGCGCTGGTTGCACCCAACCAGGAGCTCGCCATGGCGCGTGAGCTGACGATCCGCACACGTGCGGGGGAACGCTTGCGGGTCGAGGGCCGTCGTCTACGCAAGAACGGCACGTCCGTCGAGGTCGGAATCTACACGATCCCGATTGCCCTCGATGGAGAGCTCGTAGGGGCGTACGGAATGTACGAGGACCTCACCTTGCGCAGGCTGTCTACCTAGCCGACCGTGGTGAAAGTGTGCTGGGCCAGGCTATGCCTTCTCGCCCCTGACAGATTTCCAACTCACGGCGTGTATGTTCTTCGCCAGGCCGAGCGTTTGCATGACCCGGATGGTCACATAGGTCAGATCGAGCTCCCACCAGCGTAGGCCGTGCCGAGCAGAGCGGGCGAAGGCGTGATGGTTGTTGTGCCAGCCCTCGCCGAAGGAAATGAGGGACACCCACCAGGTGTTGTGAGAGTTTTCCCGCGTTTCGAAGTTGCGATACCCCCATGTGTGCGTGGCTGAATTGACGAACCATGTCGCATGATAAGTGAACACCGTGCGTACACAGATTCCCCAGATCACCCAAGGCCATCCCCCGAGGGCGTAAAGCAGCATGGCGAGTAGGATCTGTGGCACCCAGAAGTATCGATCCAGGAACACGTGCACGCGGTCCCGCTGCATTTCCTTGGCCAGCTCGCATGGGTCACGTCCGAGCGGATCCTCCATCAGACACCACAAGGTATGCGCCCAGCCAAAGCCGTGCCGCGGTGAGTGCGGATCGGCTTCAGTGTCAGAGTCCCGATGGTGCATCCTATGCGTTCCCACCCAGCGAATCGGATTACCCTGCCAGGCAAGATTGCCGAATACGGTGAGGGCATACTCCACGATCTTGGGTGTCTCGAAGCTGCGATGCGTCAGCAGGCGGTGGTAGCCCACGCAGATCCCGAGTCCACCGGAAATCCACCACACGAGGACGGCAACCGCCACCGCGCTCCACGAGAAGAAGAACGGTGCCAGCAGGGCTCCGACGTGCAGCGCACCAATGGCGATCACATTGCCCCAGAACATCTGGTCGCGGCGGACGCGGTGGTGATAGAACGAGTCTTGTAGGTTCACATCGGGAGCAGGTGTCGACATCGGGACTCCGTTGTAAATGACTGGGGGCAGACGCCAAAAACCTCACCCAGTCGCGCCCGCAGCGATCTTGAGGGCGCTTGAATCCATCTTTTTTATTGCCTTGAGTTTAGACGCAGGCGTGACTCCCCGTCCATCCCGAACAGGTCGTCGAGCTTGCCATGGTAGGCACGGCAACCAACGTGACGCTGAAACCAGCAAGACCGCCACAACGTATCAGAATATGGTGGACTGCAACTTCGCGATGCTCGATGGAGAACTACACATGGAATTCGCTCTCGTATTGCTGGCCATGGCAGTTTTGGCGCTCTCTGGGATGGTCTTTTATCTCTTCTTCTTTGCTGGCAAGGAAGGCAGGGTGCGGGTCGAATCGTTGGGGTGTGACGTGCAATCGATCCGCAGCGTCGGCGAGTTGGTCGCTCTGCGCGTGATCTACTCCGCGCCGGCCATCGGACGCGAGAGCATCTGGGGCACGAAGGGTCAGAAGTTCTTGCACTGGCTCTGGAGTGAGAGCAAATCGATCATGATTTTTCGCTTTGAGATCAGCTTCAAATACGATCTTCGCGACGAAGAATCAGTGCGGCTGAAGCGTGCCGAAGGCGATACGCTCATCGTCGATCTGGGGAAGCCGCATTACGACATCAGCATTCGCGACGTGCGCTTCTATCACACCGAACAAGGCCGCCTTCTCGACTGGCTGCTGCCCAAGGCGCTGGGGATCTTCCAAAGCAACATGGACGACGCCACGCGCCAGCAAATGCTCGAGGCAGCGCGTCTCGAGGCCACTGAGCAGGCCGAGACGATGATCGAGAATCTCAGCGACGAAGCTCGCACGTCGGCCGAGTCCACTCTGCTGAGCCTGGCGCGCGGCATGGGCTTTCGGCGTGTCGTGCTGTCCGGCCAACGAGCCACCGTTGCGGCTGCCTAGCCTGGATTTCTCAACGGGTCGTGAAGCGAGCGGGCGTGAGGGCCGCGAGGACAAGGCGCGCGCAGGTTCGAGCGCGGAGGCGTGCTCGTGCAGTACGTCGAGCACTCTAATCAAG
>SDBT01003148.1_pt1 | contig 28700 bp, 37 predicted proteins | sample 2277101 | NCBI WGS metagenome assembly SDBT01 (sample SAMN10404973, study PRJNA504765) | marine sediment metagenome | isolation source: marine sediment core GS10_PC15, 103 cmbsf | place: Arctic Ocean: Southern Knipovich Ridge | collected 2010 | reverse complement strand
ATCAACCGGGAATAGGAATGGAGGATAATCATGCCGAAGGGAAAGGGATACCCAGCGAAGCCGAAACCAACACGGAAACCACGAAAGTAAACTTGGACAAAAATCCGATAGTCAAAGAGAAACCAGCGCTTGAACCACTTGGACCAAAAGAGGCGTATTTTGAGGCACCAGATGGGAACATTTTCAAGGGTCCAACCTCCGAGACTTCTATTCGAGTCCGGGGCTACGACATCCAAATCAACAGAATGAGAGGCCGCAAAATTTAAACACACCCCGCAAGGGGAACATATTTTCGGGCGCGGTTCGCCACCGCCTCAGGAGCCTAAATCTCCACCGACCAACGATCTATTAGGGGGTCGTGATTCAAGGGAAACCTTGCGTTACGATCCCCTTTTTTTTCGTTGTAACAACGCTTTAAAACGCGAAATTGAGGCTTGACCTCAAAAAAGGAGTCACACCATGGGAGAAGAGAAAGAGATTGTCACTATTGAGGTTCCAGAAGTTATCACGGAGCCAATTGAAGCCAAACCAACTGTTGACGAACTGACTGAAGAAGGGTTCGCACCAGAAGAAATCGAAGCGGCAGAGAATCAGGGATTGACCCACAAAGAGGGCGACCCTGAACCAAAGGAAAAGGGAGATCCGCCTCCTCCTGATTTCAGCGGTAGAAAGGAAGAAAAAGAAGGCGACGGCAAGGATAAAAACCAAGTCAACGAACTCGCATTCGATCCCGAAAAGGACGAAGAGAAAACAAAAGCGTTCAACAAGAACGAGAAAGGCCTGTACTGGTCGACGATCAAGGACAGGAAGAAGCGACAGTCAGCCGAATCGGAACGGGATCGGGTGAAGATCGAATCTAAAGCCCATAGCGACCGGGCCGACCGACTGGAAGCAGAACTGGCAGAGGCGAAGAAGACGCCGCCGGAACATGTTGATCCTTTGTTTGACGACGACGGGAACGAACTTCCCCCGGCAGAAAGCAAGGAAAAGACAAAGTTCCTCACCGAAGAAGATTTGCAGAAGCGTGAAGCGGACGCCGCCGACAAGCTTAAAGACAACGAGGGCAAACTTTCGGATAAGCGTAAAGCGGTAAACGAAACCCTCGACATTCACGAAGCGGAAGCACGGGCGAAATACGAGGATTTCGACAACAATCTTGATTTCGCAAAAGACGTGATGACTCACGCGAACGCGGGGAAACTTGAAGAGTTGTTTCCATCGAAGATAGAGAGATTGGGCGTTCAAAGTTTGATTCAGGATTTTTTTCTGCGCTTATCGCGGGCCGACGAAGTACCAGAAGGCCAGCAAACATCCGCAGACGTAGGCTATGAAATAGGGAAGTTGCACCCTAGATACGGGAAAGACATCACACCCGGCAAAAAAGGTGATGAACACGGGAAGCCGAAAGGAGATCCCGACAAGTTCCGCCGAACCCTTGAGAATTCAAGTCGTCGCTCAAGTGCAAATTTAACCGGTGGAGCCTCAACGCGGGCCGTATCGTTGGACGAGTTGACAGCGGAAGATATCGCAAAGTTTCCGCAAGAAAAGTACAACGCGCTCCGACGAGATCATCCCGAAGTCATCAAGAGGATCTTAGAAGAATCCTAATGGTGGCGCCTGACGGCAAATCTAATTAGGGAGCAAAAACAAAATGGCTAAAACAGCTAGCATTGACGCACTTCGACCAGAAATCTGGGCGAAAGAGTTATTTGCCAATGTGATCGACAACCTCTATTTCACGGTTAATGGATTGATGGGTGCCTCTGATAACAACATCGTCCAAATTCGCGGAGACCTTACGAAACAACGAGGGGACCGAGTCACATTTGGTTTGACAGCAAAACTTTCCGGAGCCGGTGTCACAGGTGACGCCGAACTGGAAGGACAGGAAGAAGAAATTGACGCCTTTTCCGAGCAAGTGGCAATCGAGCAGAAACGGAACGCGGTTCGCTTGACGGGAAAGAAAGATGAACAGATGAACGTCTATAATCAGCGGACGGATGCGAAAGAGAAACTTTCCATCTGGATGCAGGAATTTATCGAACGCCAGATATTCCTAAAAATGGGCGGGGTCACGAATACCACACTGAATGACGTTGCCGGTGTTGTCGTTGGGGGAGATGCTACGTGGTCAAACACGCCTGATTTCATCCCTGACGCGGATACCGCCGCAGGGTCAGGTGATCGATACGTGAACGCTGACGCAAGCGGCGCGGCTTCGATGCAATCCACCGACTTAATCACGCCTGCCTTGATTTCACGGGTGAAAGCGAAAGCTATCACCTCCACGCCTCGGATTCGTCCGTTGCGGATCAAAGGCCGAGATTATTTCGTGTTGTTCGTTCATCCGTATCAGGCTTACGACCTCAAACAGAACGCTGTTTGGGCTCAAGCTATGCGCGACGCTGAACGGCGTGGCGGAGAAAACCCCATCTTCACGGGAGCTTTGGCAATCTGGGATGGCGTTATCGTGATGGAGCATGAATATGTTCCTTTCCTCGATATATCTGTTGCCGGGAATTCCTTCCGTGGAGCATCAACGGGAACGGACTTTGCCGTTGACACTTGCAGGGCTTTGTTCTGCGGTCGTCAGGCTGTCGGATTCGCTCAATCCAAGAACCCTAAAGGGTGGGTTGAGAAGATGTTCGACTTTGAGAACCAATTCGGCGTTGCTACCGGGCTTATCGGAGGAATCCAAAAGCTCGTTTTCAATTCCCTTGAATATGCTGTGATCGCCCTTGATACGGCTGTCACCGACCTTTCATAAGGAGGTTTAATTATGGGAGCTATTGTACCTACATATAAAGTGTCTGGCGTTTCTCCGGCCTTCAACATCGTCACCGTGACGGCGACGGCTGCTGCGACTTCGGACACCATCACCCTTACTCAGGCATTGTCTGGAATCCAGTCAATCGCCGGGATCATAGGGGCTGTCATCACGGGGGGGCTGGACGCCGCTTTTGCCCTCCTGCAAGTGTCCTTTTCTGGACTCGTCATAACCGTTGCTTCGTTCGAAGCTGATGGAACGGTGGCGACAGACTGGACGGGAACCACCATTGCGGTGACTGTCCTCGGAAACACCTAAATTCAAAGAATAGCGGTCTCTTGTGAGCCGCCAATGGGGTGAAATGCCCCTACTTTTTAAAATACAGGCGCGTGGAGGCTTAAGATGAGATTTATTTACGGGAACGGGATGCACGAAGAGGATTTGATTGATTTGCTGGCGTTGATGCTGACGAATTTTAACGGGGTTCTCGCCAAACTGGACTTGGACTCCGGCGTTGACGAAGAAGATTATCTCTCTAACAATGCCATTTCTATGGTGTCTGGGATCATCACCAGCGCTCAAAAAGCGATTCGGGACCAAGGCTCTGTGGTTGAGCAGTTGGACCACGTCATAGCCAAGATCGCCTCACTGAATGCCCAGCTAGACGGGGATGCCACTGTCACCGGCGCCAACTTCGCCTCTCTTTGGGATATCACGGACATTGTTGGCGGAAGCCATGACAGCATCCAGAACACCGGTATTTATCAGGGATGTGTGGTCAACATGTTAAATGACATTATCGCAACGATGACCGGCGTCAACGCCAAACTTGATGCGGATGGGACAGTGAATGGCACAAATTATGGGTCTCTTTGGAACATAACCGACACCGTTGATACCGCAGGAACCGTCGCTTCCGTCTCTTAAGGGGGAAATATGCGAAAAATAGCAATTCTTTCTGGTCTTATTCTTGGAATCCTTCTCATCGGGTCTCGGTGGGGAATAGCGGCAGACCCAGTTTTCTTGTCGGCCTTCCCCGAGTCCACGTACACGATCACTCAGTCAACGGTCAGTATTTCCTCTTCCACAGCCGTGTTAATAGCTGAGAGTAACAATCGTTTTCGAGAGCTTTATGTTGGAGATCCTGACAGCATATCTGCATTGTTTTATCGAATAGATGGAGTCAGCACGGACATTGCAACCGTTGGATGGTGGGTTCCCGCCGGCACCGGGCAGAAGATCGAATCGAATAATGACGTGTACGCGATTATGGAAGCTGGTGCGGCCACCGATATTTTCAGGATTATCTCAATCACGAAATAGGGGGGTTCATGAGAATCAAAATCTTTGCCGTTTTTGCACTTGTTTTCGGAATGGGAACGAGTTTGATGGGCCATGGCGGGCGGATAGAAAACATAAATGCTTCCTCCTCGGGGGCCTCCTCCACCTCTCCCAATTTCATTCACAATTCGGATGCGAACCAAGATGCTGAATTTAACGTGTCAACAGGTACGGTCCGGGGGAAATTAATATTTAAGGATGGGGACGATGATGATAGCAATAACTCCTATTTCATCATCGATGGAAACGATTTTAAAATTTATGTCCACGGAGAGTTAAGACAAACTTGGACGACTGAGCTACTTGAGGGAAATTTCCTTTTGGAAAGTGGCGACAATTTTTTGCTGGAAGGTGGCGACAAACTTATTCTGGGGTGAGGTGATTATGAGAAAATATTTATGGTTAGGTGTTTTACTGTTACCGGCGTTGGTTTTTGCCGCTGACACGAAATTGACCGATCTTCCTTCCGATGGAAGTCCGGCATTGACCAATGTACTTTATGAGGTGGACGATCCTTCCGGGGCGGCAACTCCATCAAAGATAACTATCGGCGCAGCATTGGGGACGGGAAACGACCTCAACACGAGCGGGGAGGTGACGGACGACTCCCATGCGCACACGACCACTTCCTTGTCAGGAATCGACATTGCTGATGATACGGATCTGGCCGTCGATGCTCCAATTGTTTTAACCGATGTCACTCTCAGCCTTGACGTATCCTCCGTAACATTGCAAGGGAACACTGTTTCGGGGACAGACGGAACGCTCATCACGGGAACGGCTGGAAGCAACGGACATTGTGCGCAATGGAACTCTGATGGGGACGTGGTTACGACTGGCGCGGCTTGCGGAACAGGTAGTGGAACTGGTGGATATGAAATGGAACCAGCCACGGTGACGATTCAGGCCGCAGTTGGTATTTTGGCGTCTACGCTTGCTATCTCCGACATCTCGCCTGCATCCGGAACCGGGTTGCTTTCGATCGACACAAGCGGCGACATTTCCAGTTCCACGGCGTTTTCCACATTTTACGAATACTTTGGTTTTAAATCCCCCGACCACGTTTTCGACGGAACAACCGTCGTCTACGAGGTTTCCTTTGCTTCTCATCCTGCCTTCGGGAAGGCTGAATATGATGATTCCACGGACCAGGCCACAAACTGCTCATTCTTTGATGGGGACATGATTCGGAATTACGATTCCGCTGAAGCCGTCCGTTTGGAGAATTTCAGCATTTTCCTTGGTGAGAGCGCGGACACGGGATCTTCTCGATTCGTCGTTTCTGTTGCCTCTGTAACGAATTCTCAAGACCCGGAAGCAATCACCTTCAACCAGCCGATTAACGTGGACATGATAGCGGATGCGACAGGCGCATCATTTGACATTCAAGGGTCCACGGCTATCGTTTCTCTGACGAATTGGAATTCTGAGCTGACAGCGGGCGCTCCGTTCGTGATTTCTGTTTGTCGAGACGGTGACGCTTCACAGGATTCCTCGACGGTGAACAATTATTTAAGAGGCTTTCAAATCCGGGTAGGCAAAACAAGCCCATAAAGGAGGGCTGCATGTTCAAGATTCTTTTATTTCTTATAGCTTCTTCTGTTTCAGTTTCGACCTTTGGCGTCATTTCTCCGAACTCCATAAATCCGGGTGTGTTCGCCGCGAGTGCTGCCGAGGATGATCCTCCTGCCGGCCCCGGTGACGCCGAGGCATTCACCGACAGTTTCACCGACACCAACGGAACTGCACTCTCCGCTCATACCGCCGATACCTCAGAAACATGGACGGTAGGAGGAGGAAGCGACAGAATCGACATAGAAAGCAATGCCGCCGTAGCCGATAGCGTCGGGGAAGGATATTATTATTCTTCCGACACGACGGACGTCGACTATGTTGATTTCAGCATCCAGATAACTGCCGGCGGGCAAACCACGGTGGGTCCATGTTTAAGAATGTCCACCAGCGGAAACGGATACTGCCTCAGGTGGGCGAGCGGAAACTACGAAATATGGGACACGAACGATATTGGCGGCGGCGCACTCCTTCAGGTGGCCGCAAGCAATCCAACATCCGCAACCGACGTGAGATTTCACGTAACGGGAACGACTCTCGCCATTGACATTGATATTGACGGCGATGATGGCTCCGTTGTAGATGCGACTTACTCAACAGGTCGGTCGGGGATGGGCTGCATTTTTGCCGACACCGACCATGACCGACAGATATTGTCTGCAACATGGGGGGTAAAAGAGTGAAGAAACTATTTTTGATTTTGATGTTCCTGCCGGTTCTTTCTTTCGGCGCGACGTTCTATGTCTCCCCCTCTGGGAACGATACCACGGGCGACGGTTCGAGCGGGAATCCATACAAAACGATGGACAAAGTTTGGACGGTGGCTTCCGGCGCGACGACCATTATCCTTAAGGATGGGACGTACAGTTATTCCGGAATGGAATTTGACTCCTCTATGGACCACGGCTCAAGCTGGGGTTCCCCCGTAACGATTCAGGCCGAAAACACCATGGATGCAATCGTCACGTTGAATAACGCTTTCAGCATGACGGGGAACATCAACTGGTACACCATTATCGACGGAATCGTTTTCAACTACTCAAGCGAAAAAAACTTACAGGGTGATTTCGTCAAGATCCAGAATTGCGGATTTATTGGCGGTTCAACGTCAGGGAACGTAGTGAACTTTGGAATGGGAACTAACGATTTCTCTCCCGGCGCCACAAACATTCTGATTGAAGATAGTTTTTTCTACGGGCCGTCTGCCGGCTCGGGTCGCTATCAGGTGATGGTTTTTAACTCTGACAATATCATCCTACGTAGAAACATAGGCTCTATTGAGGACGGCTGGGATGACGGCGGCTCTCAAAATCCGTCGGGGATATTCACCGTCTACAACTCCGAGAATGTATCGGTTCAGAACAATGTTGCGATTGACATCACGGGCGCCCCTGACACTTATCAAGCCGGTTTCTATTTCGTCACCAATACGGGGATTAGCCATGGATCAGATAATAACGAATGGCTCGGAAACATTGCTGTCAACAGTCTTGAATGGGGTTTTTTGAGGGACGGAAACCAGAGCGTATCGGGAACCCTTGTGAAGGACTTCACCGCTATTGACACGCGGAAAGGCGGGCTTGCCTTGGGGAATGGAAGCGGAACGCACTCCGGGACGTTTAACCGAATCACCATTGTCGACTACACAGGCGTCGATTCAAGCGGGATAGGCGTCGGGAAATTCGACTCGGGAGGATCAGTCACCCTCACAAATATCATCGTCTCTGGACATTCTGGCGACGATTTCAGCGGTGTTTCCCCGTCGTTCTTCGACACCTTCAACAACGGTGGATCACAGAGCGGAGCAGGGAAACAAACCTATGACCCGCTTTTGAACGGATTAGATTTCCCAACCAGGATTGAAGCTGCCTCGAATTTAAAATCAGACGGCTCCGGCGGCGGCCAGATTGGGGCGCAAATCCAGTACCGAACGGGAACAACGGGAACACTTTATGGGGATGCAAATTATAACACGTTGACCGCGATAGACCTTTTCCCTTATCCCAACGAAACGAAAGTAAGAACCTTCTTTTGTGCCGAATATTCAACGGGCTGGTGCGCAGCATCAGACAGCCTCAATGTCTACGTCAACGAGTATTTTGGGAACACAACACCCTATTCTGGCGGCGGCGGAGAACCCGAACCTGACACCCCAGCAGTCTTTGAGTCCGACACCGATTTGACGGCGGCTGGATATAAATGTCCTTGTCTCTCTTCCGTTCTTTTTGGCACCGATTTTGGTTACGAAGATGGCCTCATTACCAACGAATATGAATACTGGAACCCCTCCGATCCAACCCGTGTGGAATCGTCCTACTGGGAGATGACAAGCGGTTCCGTATTCGCCAGTACCGGGACGGGATGGACAGGTGTCCCCGACGACACCGAACCCAACGCCACTTCTTCCAATGGGAACAATTCTGTAATTTTCAGAATGGTTACCAAGAAAAGCGATTTTGAAAATGTGACTGTTTCTTTTTCTGCGTTACACCAGGGGTTCACATCAAGCGTTTCGACACCCGAAGTTGACTGGGATGGCTTTCATATTTTTCTGAGGTATCAGGATTCAGCAACTCTTTACTATGCGACCGCTAACCGTCGAGACGACAAGGTTGTAATTAAAAAGAAAAAGACCGGGACGTATTACGATTTGAGTGATTACAACGATTATACCGTCACCTTTATGGAATGGCACAGGATAAAGGCAACCATAAAAACCACTGTCGGCGGCGACGTGGAAATCAAACTTTATATAGACGAGGTTCTTGTTGCGAGCGGAACTGACGACGGAACTTTAGGCGGCGCCCCCATAACGAATCCCGGCAGGGTGGGAATCCGTGGGGACAACTCCAACTTGAACTTTGATGATTTTATAGTCACCTCATTTGAATAAGGATGATCAAAATGGCGAAAGATGAATTTGGATTTATTCGATGGATGAGAATGTGGCCGCTTGTCGTCGCGTTTATCGCCATCATTTCTTCGTTTGTCCTCATGCAGCAAGCGGTGGGACAGAACAAAGAGGAAATGTCCATAAACAGGATGGAGCATAAGGAAATCTTCTCGCGAGTGGCGCGGCTCGAAACCGTGATGGAAATGTTGCCGGAGATGAGGGCGGACATAAAGCAACTCATTAAACACAACCAGAGGAAATAACCATGTCAACTTTGACCGGGTCAGAATTAAGAACATATATAGAGAGCATTTTCAAGCGGGACGACAAAGAAACAGAACTTTATGAGGCCGTTTCCGACACCATCCGCGAGATTCGCCGGCGCTTCAACATGGACGAGGACGAAACGGAAAAGGAAACGTCGGACACAATCTCCGTCCTTGGCGATTATCGCGTGGACGACGAAAGCGACCACGGGTTTTTCCTCACGGATGTTGTCCTGGTGGACGGGACGCAATCCTGGCCGTTGACCAAAGTCTCGAAATCTCAGTACGACCGGCTCTATCCGAACCAGAACGCCACAAATGTTTTCAAGGGGCGCCCGGTCCATTGGGCATATTTCGCCGGGCAGATTCACATTGGGCCGGTGCCAGACTCAACGGATTATGCGTACCGTATCAATTACGTGGCGGAGGATGGGGCGCAAGTTACGTCGTCCACCGATCCAGTTCCTTACTCGAATATTTATCAAGAGCTTTTGAGGGCCGGCACGTTGCAGCGCCTTTTTCTTGGACTCGAACAGTTCCAGCAAATGCAAATCTGGGAACGGGAATTTGAGAAAATTTTCGGACAAATAGCAGAGAAGGAGACGTTCGACAAGGCCGGGACTCCTATCGTTATGTACAGAGGGTTTTAAATGGCAACAGGGCGACCCAAAGCACTCATCCCATCAGCCGGGACGAACACGGCGGTTCCCGCTGAGTTCCTTGATCCCCGTGAAAGCCCCAACAACGAGAATATGGAAGTGGATCGGGCCGTTGTGAGCAAGAGACTGGGAACTAGCTCTTTTGGGAGCAGCTTAGGGGAACGTGTTCTTGGAATATCGGAACTGGCAAGCGGTACGAGTTTTGACGTTATCCGCGTTGGCCCCACGAAGATCGAAAAGTTGACCCATCCTTCAACATGGAGCGATATCGCAAGCGCCCCGTGGACAGGGACAACGGCAGATTTATTCAGTTTCGCGTTTCCTTTGATTGCCGGGATTAAGCACTTTATCATCACCAACGGGATAGACCCTATCCGAAAATGGGACGGGGACACCGCGACAGATGCGGTTTTGGGCGGAAGCCCACCGGTCGCAAGGTTTTGCATTTCTTATGCCGGGTATCTTGTACTTGGGTACATTTCGGGAGTGACGACGTTTTTCAGCCGCGTTCAATGGTCGGACACGGGAGACCCGGAGACATGGGGAACGGGAAACAGCAAAACTCTTGAATTGGTTGAAGATCCTGAGGACATAACAGGCTTCGGCGTTTTTGGCGACTTCATAACGGTCCACAAGAAAAACTCAATTTATATCGGGTACTTGGTTACGACTTCCGCCATCTTTCGATTTGACAGGAAGAACACCGGTGTAGGTGCCGTGGCTCATGCGACGATCCAAAACCTTCCGACCGGTGAACAGATATTTTTGGCAAGGGACGGGATTCACCTTTTCAATGGTGTTACGGCGCCTCTCATAGAAAGCCTCATTATGGACGACATAAGAGATTCTTTGAGTGCCGAGTTCGCGAATACGTCAATAGGGGTTCTTGTCATTGAGAGGGATGAGTATTGGTGCGCTATGCCGCTTGGGGACCAAGAGACACCGGAGACCGTTTATAAGTTCAACTATAAGACGGGGCATGTCTACAAAGACGACCGAGAGAATTTGACCGCCTTTGGCCTCTACGCAAAAGTTCAACAGTTGACATGGGACGATAAAACAAATTCGTGGGATTCAGATACTACGCGCTGGAACGACGTGGTAAACCAGGCGAACAATCCCACTGTTGCGCTTGGCCATTCTGATGGAGAGACGACACATAGAGACGCAATCTACAACGACGATGGTGTTGCGATTGACGCATTATGGGACTCGAAAGATTTCACGGTTGCTGACATTGATTCCCGGATTCCGATTGGAACCATTGTGAGGTGGCAAGCACTCCACTTTTGGGCGAAAGGAAATGCGGTCACGCTTTATTATTCGATTGACAGCGGAACGAGTTGGATTCAAATCAGCTCGGCGGAGTTTTCCTTATCGTCAGATTATCCGACAGATGCAAACCCTCTGATTGGCTGGTTCGATGTGACTTCCACGAAGATTCGCCTTCGATGGAGGAATGACACGGCGGGAGAAACATTCACGTTGAAGAAGTTTTTCCCTGAAGGGATTCCGAGGGAACAACGGAGATGACGCAGTATAAAAACATTTCCATTCCAGCAATTTTCACGCGGTTCTACCCGGAGACAAACACTTATGACCGGGACTTGCTTCACGCGCTGGATCAGGATCTTCGGCAAATAGAAGCGATCCTGGACAGAGGCATTTTGTTCGCGGATAACGTGGACAGTGTTGAAGTTTCTTTTACGTCCAACGCCTCGCCCAACACCGAGGACACGACGGCGCACGGACTGGGAAAGATTCCCATTGGGTATTGGGTGATCAGACGGGACAAGGCGGGAATTCTGTACGACAGCGGTACAGATTTTGACGCAACAAATATTTATACGAAATGTGATGTGGCTTCGACAGCATTCACAATCATTGTTTTTTAGGAGGACTTCATCATGGGATTTGGAGCAATAGCTGTACCTTTGGCAATCACGGCGGCGTCAGCAGTCGGAAGTTTTCTCGGGAGTAAAAAAGGTTCAACTGTCCAACAAAAGCCTTTAAGAACTGGCCCGCAAGCGGAGTCGGAACAGATTCTCCTTGATTTTGCGAAATCTGGAAAGTTTGGAGATTTCGAAGTCGGCGGGAAGTTAAAGGGTTTCACTCCCGGCGCAGCACTCGAAGGATTCACCCCCGGCGCCCCACTCGAAGGGTTTACCCCCGGAGAAAGGTTTGGTGGTCCTCTTGGTGATTTTGATCCGACAGACATTGAAGGTCTTGGCCTTGGGAAGTTGCGCGGACTGTTGCAGGGTGGATTACCTGAAAGCCTTTCTCAGGCCCAACAGACCGCCGGTGCTTTCCAGTCAGGTGACAGATTCGACCCTTTCAGTGAGACGGGCGAATTCGCGCCATTCAAAGCGACGGTAGAGAAAAACCTTGCGGAAGCAAAAGACCGACTGAAACAAAACGCCGCATTCCAGGGGAACCTTTTCAGTTCGGACCTTGTCGGCCAGCTTGGGGAACTCGAACAGGAAGGGCAGGGCCAATTAACGGGCAAACTGGCGCAGCTTTTCAGCGAATTTACAGGCCGTAAACTGGATGCCGCACGTTTGGGCGGGGATCTTGGGGCGGCAGAAGAGGCCATCAGCCAAGGGCGAATTGGAACAGCCAGTTCTGTCGGAAGCCTGACCCGGCTTCTCGGTGGGCAGGAATCACAGGCTGAACTCACCGAATTCCTGCGACAACGCGGAGAATTGGGAACGGAAGCCGGACGGATCAACGCCGAAAAACTCGCGGACGCTTTACGGAAACGCGGCGAACTGGGAACGGAAGCAGGCCGAATCAGAGGGGAAGAAAAGATTCCGCTCGACGTTCTCCAGGGAATACTTGGGAATCAAACTCAATTCGGGGTTCCATCTGTTACGACAGCGGGCGCCCCCGGTCCGTTTGATGCGGTTCTTCAAAATCTGGCATTGCAGGGAAGCACGGCATTGGGTGAACAATTATTCAGGAGAAAACCGACGCCTGTTAGACCCGGTTAAAGGAGCATAAAAATGGCTGCAAGCATAAGGGAAATGTTGGCTCTCGCAAAGGAGTTGGACAAACAGAAATTACAAGGCTCCCCTCTTGGGAGGCTCGGTAACATTCTCGATATCACCGCGACGGGGATAGGAAGAGGCAGGGCAAATGTGAGGACAAACTTTGCGTCTGACCTCGTAAACCAGTCGCGAGAACTCGACATCCAGAAGAAACAGCTTGATATTCAACAACAACAAGAGAATCGTCGCATCATGCGCGAAATGCTCTCAGAGTCGAATTTCCCCAATCTCTTCCAGAGCGAAGCGAAGATAACCGACAGCGTGGCGATTGAAGGACTTGGAGTTAAGAACCCCCCGCGAGATAACACCAGACCGGGCCGTGTTCGTGAGATTTTCGACAAGTCACTCTCCTTCTCCGAAAAGGGCGGGTTGAGCATCAGCCTGAAACCGAAGAAGCCGGCACCGGGCCAAACCCCATCGAATCGCCGGCAGACTGAGAAGGATATTGAGAATTCGGCTTTTAAAGCCGCACAGACTGACGAGGTTCGACGGATGCAGGCTACAGGTAAATTCAGACAGGGGATAGACAGTCTGAAAGATGTTGTCCCGCCGGAAGATTTGGTCGCGGCCTACAAAGAACATTTCCGGGCCAGGTTCGCCGGCGACTTCGTAAAGTCAGACAGAATTTTGAGGCAGATAAAAAAGCGGGGCCAACTCAAGAACAAGATGCTCTCAGAGTTTGGCGCCGCTGATCTTAATTTAGATCTACAGTTACCACAGTAAGGAGTAATTACAAATGATGGAGTTTGCTATGTGCAGAACGGGTAAGAACAATCAAGTTTTCAGTCCTGTTGTCGTTTCTAATTCCGTTAATATGATGGACTACTTCATTTCCTTTAAGGAGGCGTTTCAATTGTTTTTCCATAACCAAAATATGTTCAAGAACATAATGCCCGTGTGCGGTAGCCCTTGGGTGACCTTCACATCGGACTCTTATATATCCCTGATTATTAATTCTACCGCCTTTCCAATTCGCCTTAAAGAGAGCTTCTCTTTGTTGAGGCAGTATGGTTTTTCCTTTATTCCATGCCGTCCTACCTCTCATTTTGGCTTTTCTTTCTTCGGAAAGTTTAATTCCCTTGGCCCATCCGCGTCTGCCCATAAGGCTTGCGGATCGTTTCGCTATTGTTTCCTTCGATTGCTTGATTCCTTTAAGGCCCTCGGATATCTTTTTTATGGTTTCACCGGAAGGACTCTTTCCCTTATTCCACGGGGCGTGTCCTTTAATGAATCCGGGTTTTTCAAGACGAACTTTTTTCATGGCGTTAGAGATTTTAAGTTTATGGTCATCTGTAAGCATTCGTTAGCTCCTATCGGAATAGCGTTTAATGAAAAGCGTACAGGTACAATACAAAACTAGTGAGGTGATTACAAATGGTTTGGGACAGCACACTACCAATCGGGAGCGAAGCAATATCAAACGGAGACAACCGGATTCGAGAACTCAAGGCAGATATTCAAACGTCGTTAAGAGGAAATACGACAGACGGGTTAGAGGCCAAATTCCCCGGATCTGACACAAGTAATCCTATTTTTCGGTATCGCGGATTAAGAGGGGCCACCGGCGCCCGACCGGCGACCGGGCAATATGGGCTTTTTGTTGACACCACGCGGAACGTAATTCAGCGTGACAACGGCTCTTCATGGAACGATATCGCGACTCTCATCCCAGCCGGCACGAAGATGCTGTTTATCCAAGCGGCGGTTCCCACGGGCTGGACGATTGACGCGACGCATGACGGGCGCTTGATCCGCGTTGACGGGGCGACAGGAAACACGACAGGTGGTGCGTCTGACGTTACGGCGACAATTACTCTGGCGCATAGCCATACTGTCACCGGCCATACCCATACGATTTCAAGTGACGGGTCGCACACTCATACTGTCGACTCCCATACTCACACGGGGCCGAGCCATACTCATACTGTTTCAATTGATAGTGCGGGGGGACACGCTCATACGCTTGTAGCGGGTTCATTTCAAATGGGCGGAGGGAGTGCGCATAGTGCGACGACAACTACTGTGGTGGCGCATGTCCATACCGCTTCAACTGGGGCAGCGGGAACCGGTGTCACGGGTGGGGCAACCCCTGGAACAGATTCCCAAGGTGGCCACTCCCACGGCGCGGCCACCGGATCGGCAACACCCGGCATGGATTCTCAGCTTTCCAATTTCACCTTGAAATATGTGGACGTGGTTGTCGGAACGAAGGACTGATTTCCTATAATCGCCGAATCTTAAAGACTCGGAGGTTTTTATGCACGATCACACAAAGAGAGGTAGACAATTCTGCCCATTGATGCGGGAGTGGTGTCAATCAGGCTGGACGGTTTCAATGGGGTTTGTTGGGGAAGGGGAAGAGAAGATTCCGAAGCTGGGAGTTTGCGCCTTTTGGCAACCCGTCAGCCTCGTAGACAACAAGACCCAGCAAGTAGACGAGATTTTCGATTGTGCTCACGGCTGGCAACCGGACCTCATAACGGAACTTTCTGGCAGAATCGGCCTGATGACGGCAAGCGTCGACAAAACGGCCAACGAAGTCGCGAAGGCGCACGGCACCCAAATTGCCCTGGCTTCCGACGAAGAGAAACAGAACCTTTTAAAAAGCGATCCCCGGCGTAAAATGTTACCCGGCCATAAGGAGCAACCGATAGATGGGCTTACTGGATGACGTAAAAAGATTTTTCACATCTGAGCCGGCGTACCGGCAGGGTGATTTGGTGCAAGAGGTAAAGCAGCTTAACCCTTCGATTGGACACATGGAGGATCAGGAAGTTGCGAATTTCCTTTTGGCGAAACATCCTGACAAGTATCCGTTTCTCGCCGCCTACAATCCCGACAGTTCGGTTCCCGCTGAATTCGTTCCTAAAAGTAAGAGGGGGAATCGGTTCTACGAGGAAAATCCTGAGGAAGGAGTTAAGGACGCACAGGCCGTTTTGAGCCTTGCGCGGGAGAGCGATCCCCGCTACGCCAAGGTTGCAGACGACGTTCTTGCCGCCGCGATCGAAAGGCAGTTCCCGGACCGGCATACCGGTCTTACGGCCCGGCTCCTGGCCCCTGTTGTTGAGGATGAACCGGAGATTGAGACTTCACGTAGAACAGTTGGACCGGGATTCCCCGGCTTCAAAGAGCCGAAACTGAAAACCGGGCTGACGGAAGGCACCGCCGCCCCACAAGGTGAACCGCCTCCCGGAACCTTCGAATTACCGAAGCTTGGGGAATCCCTCAAAAAACTTCTTATCGACGATCCCGAAGCCTCCGCGCCCGCCGTCCGTGAATTTCTGGCCGACATGCTTTCTGGCACGATGGCCGGCGACCCCGCAACCAGAACAACCCGCGCCGCTATCGAAGCTCAGGCCCGAAAGACTGGGAAGGCTCCCATTTCAGACATAATCAACCGCACCCTTGGCGAGACCGTCGCGGAACTCATTCCGCTGACCCCAATTGAAATCGTCACTTTTGCCACAATTTCCAAGGCCGCTGGGATGGGCCTTTCCGCTTTCGCCAAAACCCGTCTGGGACAGGCCGCGCTTAAAGAGATTCCCCGCGTCCTCAAGCAATACGTCAAAGAGGCGAAGCTTCTGGTTACGACCAAAAAGGCCAAAAAGCCGATTGGTGCGCAGGAAGTTCGAGATTTCTTCACTTTCGGGAAAGACAAACTCTCTCCCGAAGTTCACGACCTCCTTTTAAAGGTTCCCAAAGAAAACCTTGTGGCGGCCATAAAGGCCCGTCAGGGCGTTTCGGTGGATGTACGGGTTCCACGCTTCGGAGGGAAGAGAGCGCCTACTGGCGAGGCAGGGGCGCAGGCTCCGGCCCCCTCTGGTGGTGGGTTCCCGCCTCCGGCTCCGATCAAGGGTGAGGGGCCTGAGGTTATACCGTCGGTTCGCGCCGACATCAAAGAAGTCAATTTGCCGCCAAAACCGAAAGCGGCGCCTCCGGCAGAACCCGTAGAAGTCAGCGGCGTTTCAAAGCGGGTGACGAAGGCCATGGAGACGCGGACCGCCAAAGGGCTTCCGAAACTTCAATCAACTGACATTGTTTCGAGGGTTGAGGTAGGGGAAGGGGAAGTGGTCGCTATCCGGCACCAGGACGTTATTGATGAAGCCACCGTTCTGATGGAACAGGCGAACCTTGAAAGAGGGGAATCCGCCGAACTCGAAAAATTTGTGTTGTCGACGAAGATCAAACGTCCGCCGGCAGACCCGCAGACGGGGAAAATACCTGAGGCGGAAGAGGATTTGGCGATACCTGTCCGCTTCAAAAGTAGCAAGGGATCTTCCCTTGATGATGTAGCCCAGAACGCTTTCGATGCTGGCTTTATTTCGGAGCCGTCAGGGGATCTACTGCGGCAGGAGTTGGCAAATATCGCGGTGCGTGGTGAGGCTCCGAAGATTGACCAATTCTACGACCAGGCTTTAAGGGAACTTGAATTTGACGCGACAGAGGGGAGTTTCGCGGTGGCCCCGGCGCCCGGCGTTGGCGGGAGCGCTACTCTCCCATTCAGTCGCGGCGGGAAGAAACTCGAAGATTTCGAGGCGGGAGCCGGAATCCAGGCTGACCTTTTCGGCCAGCCGATAAAAGGCACCGTGCCGCCAAAGGCGCCCGACCAGCCCACCCTTTTTGATCCTCAGGCAAAGCCACAATTTCAGGTTCCGAAGCAGGCGGGGGTGGAGGTTCCAAAAGAACTCCCGCCGGCCAAACAAATCGAGATAGAATCCGCTCCGATTCTGGATAGAGAAGTGGTTCCGACCCCAAGCGGACAGGCCGCGACCGGCGCCGCACCACTTGACAATTTTGAGCTTCAAATTGACCCCATGACTCAGCCGGCACGAAGAGAATTTAAAGTATTCGACGAAGTCCGGAAGATGATTGACAAATATGCGTTAAGGGTAGGGGAACGATACCTTCCGAAAGGCGCCGCCGGTGTATTTTTCCCGGAAACGAGTGATATCCGGCTCAAGTCGATGAACAATCTTTCTGTGGCCTCCCACGAAATAACTCATTTTCTCGATAGTCAATATGGGATCAGCGACCAGATTTTAAGAGTCGTCGGACAAACCCGTGATGGAAACCCCATATACGCTCCAACCACATTCAAAACGAGGAAGCGGCTGACGGATCTTTATGTTGAATATTATCCGACGGGAAAAGCAAACCATCCGGCGAAAAAGCGGGTGGTCGAAGGGATAGCTACCCTTTTCCAGAAATTTGTTGAATCGCCTACAACGATGAAACAGAAATATCCCGACCTCGTAAACGATTTTATTCAACCGGGCGGGCGTTATCATAAGAAAATCTTCGACGAGTTCTTGTCCGACCTACAGGGCATCGTTAAAGAATTCCAGAAACTTTCAGACCTCGACAAAGTGGGTTCCCGCGTAACGTCTAAATTCCAACAGGACAACATCAAAACGTCGTACCTGAATTTACAGGATCGTCTCATTCAAGAGTTTGTAGATAACGTGTACCCAATTGAAAAACTGGCGAAGGGCGCCGGAGTGCAGCGGACAGCCGCCGACCCTTCCCTTTGGGTGCGCCAGTACAACAACGTAAATACGATGATTTTGCAGAACGTCAAAGGTAAACGGGGGATGTGGAGTCTTGAAAACGGAGAATTCAAAAAAGTTTCAGACAGGAACATCAACGATCTTATTTCCGATGTTCAATCAAAAGGTATTACCGACGAATTCGGTTATTTCCTTGTGGCCCGCCGGCAACACTTCGCATATCAGGAATTGGATATTCTGAAGGATGACGCACTGAAGGCGGTAAGGGAATTAGAGCAAGGGGAAGGGCTTTCTAAAACACAGATAGCGGAAAGGCAGAGAACAATCGAACTCTTTAAGCGCCTCCGAACAACCCTGAAAAACGACAATTTTAAACGTGAAACGATTGACAGCGCCTACGCACAAAACAGGGAGCGATTCGAGGCCCCTACCGTGTTGTTCGATAACCTCCAACGTGCCAACTTAAGGATACTAAAAGAGTCCGGCCTCATTTCTGAAAGACAATTTATTGAAATGTCAACGCGGGAAGGGTACGCCTCTTTCAAGCGGGACGTTTACGATCAGATCATCGGTGCGGAGGAAGGCCATCTTCCAGCGGGGAGAGGCGGAAAAACGAAAGTCTCCTCGACAATGTCCCGCCGGGGTTCTGAATTAACCATCCTTAATCCACTCTATTCTTTGGCGCGAGATCATGCCGAGATCATGCGGAAATCCATGAAGCAGATTGTCATAAACAAGGTCACGGATATTGCGGGGGAATTCCCGGAATTATTTCAGGTTCTTGAATTAAAGACAGCGATTGATCCGCGAACAGGAGTCATCTCTTTCCCTCAAGAGAAAGACCCGAATATCATGATGAGCCGGAGCGGCGGAAAACGAAAACCCTTTCTTGTTTCAAAAGAAATCAAGAACGTCGTGGATGAACTCCTCACTCCTCAGAACGTCCACGAACTTGAGCGCTGGATTCGGAACATGAGCCGGTTTTTTTCAAAAGGCACAACGGGGAACTATCCTCTTTTCGCGCCGACAAACTTTTTGATTGACCAGATTTCCGCATCCGCTCAGACACGGAATAAATACATCCCCATTTATGACGCCCTTGCGAACATGACAAAAGTCATGTTTAAACGGCAGTCTGAGGAAGCAACTCTTTTGCAGGAATATCTTGCGCTGGGTGGGGAACGTCAGACCTTTTTGAAGTGGCAGGATCTTCCACCCGACCAGCTTTTCAAAAACATCATCGGCGAGAAAACGGCTTTAAACAAAATCGTAGATGGCCTTTTGGCGGCAGAGGATATTATTGGTATCCCCAGCCAGGCATCAGAAATCGCGACACGCGGAGCGGAGTACATAAAATCCCGAAAGGCCGGAAACCCTCAGGTTGTTGCCATGGAGGACGCCGGGCGCGTGTCGGTTCCTTTCCACCACATCGGACGGCTGGGCGGCGGAACGGCTGGCGCAACAGCGGTGAAGTCCATCCCGTTTTTCAATCCCGGCATTCAGGTGTTGGCTCAATTCTCGCGGGCCGTTGGGGACAAGACAACCCGGAACCGTGCGCTATTCGTTACGGCGGCAGTTATGGCGTCAATGGTGGGAACGTCAGCCTTCATCATGTTCAATGCGAGCGAAGAACAGAAGGATTTATATCAAGACCTTGAGCCGGGAGAATTAGCCAACTATATTTGGGCGCCGCATCCCGACAAAAAACGACTGATGAAATTCCGGGTTCCTGAACAAATGGGCGTTTTGGCGACGCTCTTTAATATGGCCTTGGCTGAAACAAAACTTGATGCGAGGTACGAGATGGGCGACTATATCGCCGGGGCCACCGCGTTTCTTCCTGACCCTGTAAACGTGACAGACCCGATACGCGCCTTTTTCTCAGCTATCCCTCAGGCCATCAAGCCTTTGATTCATTCGCTGGCGAACTTTAAAGACTGGCCGAAACTCCGGCCAATGGTGAGCCGTGGCCTCTCGCTGCGGGAACCTCAATTTCAATTCCACCAAAACACTTCAAAATTCGCGAAGTGGTTGGGCCAGAAATTTGATTTATCTCCGATCAAAATTGACTACCTGATCGAAGGTTATCTGGGCCGGACAACTCGATTTATAACACAAAAACCCATATCTAATCCTTTCGTCCGGGAATACTATTTCACGTCAGGCCGGAACCTTTCTGATTTTTACGAAATGCGCGAAGCCTCAAATCAGCTTTGGGAATCGTACCGGAAAGACCGGCGCCAATTCTCCCGCGAAGATCAGAACGCAATCCTCGATCAGAACCGACAGGTCAAGATTATTGATAGACTATTGAAACGGTATCGCAGTTTCGAGAGGGATGAAGTCATCGACGTTAAGGACCAGAACCGCGCCCTTCAAAGTTTACGAAGTGAAATTCTCGACGAGATTTCGGCTTTCCGACAGGTAGTTAAGGTGAAGTAATGTTCAAACGTCTATGGGGGTACATTATGGGATTCTTCAACCGTTACGAAAAGGAAAAGAGTGAGAGGGAAAAGCGGGAGTGGATGACAAGTTCCCGAGGCCCCAAATTCGTTCTGAAACGCCGGTGGTACACTGACAAATCGACCGTCGGAGAATTGTTTCTGAAAAACGAGTTCCTTTGTCACACCCTTGAAGATTCCGTCCGCGACCCAAACAAAAATGGTCTGCTTGAACGAAGCGAAAAACTTTATGGGATCACCGCTATTCCTTCTGGCCGGCACGAAGTCTTAATCACCCTCTCTCACCGATTCAAAAGAAGACTCCCTCTTTTAAAAGACGTTCCTTTATTTACTGGTATCCGCATCCACCCCGGCAACACTGACGAAGATACTCTTGGGTGTATCCTGCTTGGCGCTTATGATGCGAGTACCCCCGATTGGGTAGGCAACAGCCGCGTGACATTCGATAGGGTTTTCCCGAAGATTGAGGAAGTGCTAAAGTCTTCCCGGTTGTTCCTTGATATAATGGGGGGTCCAAGATATGAGGCGCCTAATGGAATGGCTTAAAAACAAAATTTGGACAATTCGGATTAGATTCACAAAATTCAGGGAACTATGGAGGTTCACAAAATGGAATGGATAAAAAACTGGTTATTGAAACTCTTTGCAAAAAGGGTTATCAGCAAAATCACGGGAAAAGAAAAATGGGAAAAGTCTGTAGGTAAGATCGGCGCGGTTCTCGCGGGTGTCGTCTACATCATCGAACAGATTCTTCCCGCTTTCGGAATTGAAGTGAATATCCCGACCGAAGCTTTTAAGATCGTTGAAGCCTTTGGTATCACTCTCGCCGGCTGGGGCATTCGCCGCGCCGTGGAGCGGACCGAAGATGTGATTATTGATGTTAAGGCCGATCATGACAGCTCTATGAGCAATGGCAGGTAAACAGCCAACCGCCCGGAGCCTCGAATATCTGAGGGAGCAAGGTTACGTCCCTTGGGTGGTGGAACGATGGATAATGGGGGCCAACATAAGGAAAGACCTTTTCGGCTTCATTGATATTGTCGCCATGAAGCTCGGAGAAGATGGGCTGCTCGGTGTTCAGGCCACCTCGGACAACGGCGGGAATGTCTCGGCCCGGATGCAAAAGACTTTGGAAAGTGAGCATTATCCATTATGGCTTGCGACGGGGAACCGTTTTGAGATTCACGGCTGGAAAAAGAGCGGCGCCCGCGATACCCGGAAGTTGTGGAACGTCCGAATCGTCGACTCCAACAAAATCTTGTCAAAAGAAATTCTCCACCCTAATCTGCTCCAATCAGGTTAGGGTCGTTGACCTCCGAAAGCCGCCGGGGTTTATCTCTTTCCCCCCGGCGGCCCTTTCTTTTATTTTCCTCTTGACTTTGGGTTTATAACTGCTAGGATTAAACAGTTATGGAAAACAAATCGGCAATACACAATAGAACCTTTTTAAAAAAGTCGAACATCTATCTTTCCTGCCGGTTTGTATGGGTGTTCGACCTTTTTTATGCCTCACCTCGGCCTTCGGCTGGGGTGGGGTTTTTTAATTTATACGGAATATCTCAAGTTTAAGAGCTTACGGCTGTTTTTCTCTCTAAACAAAACAGGATAAATAAAGTGGGGGCAACGAGCTTTTTCCCTTTTCTCTCGACCTCCGACTAGGGACGCTGAACAACCAGTAAGCAACGATTCAGGAACAAAACTCAGCATCATACGAATCCTTCGATCTCTCCTAGAGGTAAGTCCCTAGGATAAAGAGAAAAGGGTTCTAATCCTCATGGACACGATTTGTCAGGGCGGTGTGGAGATGACACGCTAAACGAGGGAACTCCTTGAAATCCTCGGCCAGTGGTTTGTTAAGCAGGAGTGCCACAAATAGCCGATTCGAATTCGGCCCCTGACAACAATTTCCCGTGGCGGTAAGGCAGGCGGAAATCCTTCGGGGTTTCGGTATACCGCATCCGCCAGACTTTAAGCAGCAAACAAAAACTTGACAACTGAAAAGGAGAAAAAAGATGGAAAATAAAGAGATAGAGAAGGTCAACAAACAGGAGATCGAGAGCAGGGCGAAGAACTTCAAGGCGGCGCCGGGATTCACGACTACGCTGGTTCCGAGGTCGTTCAATGAGGCTTTGCGGATGGCGGAGATACTTTGTAAGTCCGACTGCATCCCAAAGAGTTTTCAGGGAAAACCCGCGTCTGTCCTTATTGCAATTGGAATGGGGATGGAATTGGGTCTGCCTCCGTTACAGGCGATTCAAAACATAATGGTAGTGAATGGACGCCCGACGATTTGGGGCGACTTGGTGCCAGCGCTTATTTTGGGAAACCCTATCTGCGAAATCTTTGATGAAGATGCGGCGCACGTCGCGTTGAAACAGGGGTATGGCCGTTGCCTCTGCAAGAGGAAGGGCCGAAAAGCCGTCGAAGTCATCTTTACTATTGAGGACGCCAAAAAAGCCGGACTCTGGGGGAAGGCTGGGCCATGGACAAATTATCCGGGCCGGATGTTGCAGATGCGGGCGAGAAGCTGGTCTACCCGCGACACTTTTGCAGACGTCCTAAAAGGCTTCGCCATCCGTGAGGAAGTCGAGGATTATGTGGAAGTATACGCAAACCCAAAGACATACGCTTCAACGCCAATGCCGACAGAGGCCCCACCGGCGACACCTGAAATGGTTGATTCTGTTGTGGAGGAAGGACAGGCGGCAGAAGAGAAGAAAGTGGATAATTCGGAAATCCCGAATAATCAATCTGAACTTATCAGCGAGAGCGACCGGAAAGATCTTTTTAATCAGGCCCGGATTGCCGGCATCTCAATGGAGAGCTTCAAGCAGTACCTTTGGGACCAGCACGCAATAAAAAGTTCCGCTGATATCCCTTATGGTGTCCTCCCTGTTATCCAGAAATGGATCGGGTAATGTCCGACTTCGCCTACGACGCGACAATGCGGATAGGTACGATGGGGGGAGTAATAATCCCCTCGGTGACGGAGTTGGTCCGGCCTATCGGGTATCAGCTCAGCGGGAATTTCTCACGGGGTCTGGCCATTCACCACGCCTGCTTTTTGCTTGGGAAGGGGAAGCTGGATTGGAAATCTGTCGATGATTCCATCATGCCGTATGTTCTGGCCTTCGAGAAGTTTCTGAAGCAGACAGGCTTTAAGGTGAGGCGGGCAGAGGATCGGCTGTTTCATCCGACGCTTGGGTATCACGGGCAATTGGACATTGAGGGAACGTGGAATGTCAACGAGTACCCCCAGCTTATCGACGTGAAATCCTACCGGCCAGACGCGACGACGGGAATCCAGCTTGCGGGATACGACATGCTCCTCCCCGCGCTGAAACTCCCCCGCGAAAGGTCCGCGCTGGAACTCGACAAAAAAGGGAATTGGACTCGTCACGCATTCGACGACCCAAACGACAAGGCGGTGTTTTTATCGCTGTTAAACATCAGAGCATGGAGGCAAAATCATGGAATCAAACCAGAAAGAGACATTGAATATCAAAGAAAAGAAGCAAATTGAGACGACACAAAAGGAGTTCAACCGAATACTCGATCAGGCCCACCAGTTATCCGGGCAAATAAAAAACGAATCTACCTATAAGATCGCGGCAGACTTCCTACTTGCCATAAGAGGGCGTCTAAAATGGTGGTTGGAATTTAACAAACCAATCAAGCAGGCCATGGATAAGGCAAAGAAGTTGGTACTCGACCGCGAGCGCCTTATAGCTGATCCGCTGATAAGGGCTGGTGAGGAGTTTTTGGTCCCGGCCATGCTCCGGTTCACAAAAGAGCAAGAACGCCTCAGGCGCGAAGCAGAGGCCAAAATACAGGCAGAGCTTAAAAAGCAGCAAGAAGAGGCTAATTTGAAGCAGGCGGCGGCTCTGGAAAAAGAGGGGAAGAAGGAAGAAGCGGAACAGGCTTTAAACGCGCCGGTGTATGACGCCCCGGTGGTCCTCCAAAAGACCGAGAAGGTGAAGGGTATTGGTTCTTCGAAAAACTGGAAGTTTCAGGTTTACGACGCCGACAAGGTTCCCCGTCAATTCCTCATGGTGGACGAAAAGGCCATCGGCCAGATCGTCCGGGCCCTGAAAGAGAAGGCCAACATCCCCGGCGTTAAGATTTGGTCGGAGGATGGGATTCGCGTGGGGGGGCGGTAATGTCCATTTGGAATAGGGTGACGTGCGGGCGGTGTCTAAAAATGAAAAAGGAGAAAACCAATGGAAAAGCAGGCCAAAAAGAAGGCGCCGAAAAAGCCGAAGGTTAATTTCGAGGAAGCGGATATCCACATCATCCGGGAGGAGAAGTCGCAGAGCCGCCACATTCAGTTGCGGACGGTCCGCTGGATCGTTGACGGGAATGACACGGGGATGAAGCTGGAAAAACGGTCATTCTTTGTTAAGGATGAAGTGATTAAAAGCGGCAAAATGGTCGGATTTAAAAAGTCGGACCTCGAATACATCATGTCTAACTGGGATGAGATTTCCGTGATGATGGGATGATAAAATTCACATTAAAACAAAGGCTTGTTCTTGAATGGATGTGGTTGCGCCGAATCCCGATGTTCGTCAGTCGATGGCTCAAATGGAGAAAGGAATTCTTTGACGATATGCGGCGATACCTTGGGTGATGGGTTGACAATGAAGGGGAAAAGACACACAATGTTTGTATGCGAAGGGTAACGGAAACCAGTTTCAACAAAGAAATCCAATCATCGAATGGGAATTTTTTCCCTCACCTCGGAGATCCGTTGGCCTTCGCAATCCCACCTTCTCCAGGTGAGGGTTTTTTATTTTAGGGGGCAAAAATGAATGGCTGGATTAAGCTACATCGGAAATTCCTAGACACCTCAATTCATTCCAATCCAAATTGTGTGGCATTGGTTATTTACTGCCTATTGAAGGCCAATTATGAGGACAATAAAATAATCTGGAACGGGAGAGAAATGACGGTTAGAAGAGGCCAGTTTGTATCGGGAAGATTAAATATGCACTTAGCCACAGGTATTTCCATCCAAACCCTAAGAACTTGCCTCAACATACTAGTTAACACTGAATTTCTAACAATCAAATCAACAAACAAGTTTTCTATCATTTCGATATGTAAATACAACGAATATCAGATACTAGAAAATGAAACTAACCAGCAAACTAACAAACAACTAACCAACAACCAACAAACAACTAACAAACAACTAACCACAGATAAGAAAGATAAGAAAGATAAGAAAGAAGAAGGCCCCTCCACATCCTGTAGATTCCAGAAACCGACATCAGCCGAAGTTTCGGAATACGCAAGAAGCATAGATTTTGTTTTAGATGGAGATAAGTTCTGGAATTTTTATGAGTCAAAAGGGTGGGTAGTAGGAAAATCTGCAATGAAAAGCTGGCGGGCCGCCGTGAAAACATGGAAATCGAAGCAAGAGGAATTTGACGGCGCCCCTAAAAAAGAGAAAGAGGTTGAATGTCACTTATGAATCAAGAAACGATAGAAAAGGCCTTGGCCTATGATGGCCCAGACAAGATTAAACACTTCACGGATTATTTAAAGGATCTCGCGGATAAAATTGACAAAAACAAGACATTTAAAAGCGGGTTCAAGGAGTTTGATGAGAAATCCGGCGGGATAGAAACCGGGGAGGTTGTGGTTATCTCCGGGCATACGAAGAACGGAAAAACCCTTTTTGCTGAATCATGGCTTAACGGGATGATGAATATTGACTCAGCCGCGAAATCCGCCATATTCTCTTTTGAGGTTCAGACGGAAAAGCTCCTCATAAAGTACATGAAAAACCCAGAATTGCCACTTTATGTCCCCGAATCTCTGAAAACCATGGATTTCGAATGGTTGAAAAATCGGTGCATCGAAGCGAAATTTAAATACAACTGCCGGATTGTCCTGATTGACCACCTGCATTTTCTTGTGGACATGAACACGAAGCAGAACATGAGCCTGAACATTGGCGCCTTCATGCGCCGGCTGAAACACGAAATTGCGCTGGGCTTGAATATGTCGGTGATACTTATCGCGCATCAGGGGCAGGCCAAAGAAGGCGTGGCGGCATCCATCGGAGGTATCCGGGACTCATCTTTTGTGGGCCAGGAAGCGGACTCTTTGATCCTCGTGAGCCGATTGAAGAATTACACGACAGATGATTTTCCCAAGATAGAAAAAAAATATGGGTATCAGAGGAGATCTAACCTTGAAAAAATCCAAGAGAATTCTGACCCATTTGATGATTATTCAGCGGGATTCGCAAAAGTCACAATTGCCCGAACTCGAAGAACTGGCGTCTACGACGTATCCCGGACATTCAGAAAGGCCGGGGATTTTTTGGAGGAATTATGAGTGAACCATGGAACAAGCACTGGTACGAGATTTGGAAAGAGTTGAGACAAGCACCAAAATGGGCAGACTTTTACAGTCTCCACAATCAGGAAGTGAGGGAATATTGGGACATGTTGGACGGGTCAATTTGACAAGCAGAAAGTTTAAAAAAGGATTGGAGGTTGAGGAGATGGAAGAAGACCCAAGATTAGAAGCCCTACTTCAAAGACATCAGACAATGACGAGTTTGATAAACATCGTTCTTCAAAGTGTGAAGAAAGGTAACACGGATTCAATGCTTGCGTTAAATTCCTTTTCAGTAAGAATCAAGAATCAGAGCATTAAAATGTTCATGCTGGAATTGGAAGTCTTGAAGTTGAAGGACGATCTTAGAAAGAAAGTTCTTGACTCCACAAAGCAATAATCCTATGGTAGTCGCAATTAAACCTATGGAGAATGAAATGTTAATGACGACGTTGAAGACGTTCCAAAAGTTGGAACTCAAAAGTAAGATGGTGGGAGAATTACAGGGCAGGATCGAAAGGATTCTGAATGCGGATACTTCCAACGATAAACAGAAGCTTGGTCATGCTTTTAAGCAAGTTGTTCACGCCGAGCAGTTGCTAAAGACGATGTACGACGACCTTGCTTGCGGCCAGAGCGAGATCCCAGCTCAAAATCATCAGCCCGTTTGCGGGCATTGCGTGGAGGCAATTGTATGAGCGAAGAAGAACGCTGGGCGCAGAGGATGGAGTGGGCGAACGAACTCGTTGAGGAAGAAGTGGAAGAATTCGACGGCGAGGCAGAGAAAGCCGATATGCGGAGACTAGAGCGAAAATAAAACAGGTGGGCCAGTGTCTCCACTGGATTATAAATACCCCGGCCTGACAATCCGGGATTATTTCGCCGGAATGTCAATGCAGGGGATGTTGTCAAACCATGACAACGAATCGAAGACGCAGGATCAATTAGCAGAGTGGGCCTATGCTGACGCGGATGCCATGCTTAAGGAGCGGAAAAAATCATGCCAAGACGAAAAACAGGATTAGTCAGGAAATTCCCGATACAGGTGGATTGCACCAAGGAAGAGGACGAATTGCTCTCGCGGGAGTCGTGGCCGTTTTCGAAAAGCCACCGCATCCGGGAAAAGGTTTTTGGAACAGATGACCCGGCCATAATTAAAAAGAGACTGATGGACAAACGCCGGGAGCAGAAGGGGCAGCCGTGTATTTATGTCCCGCGTCAGGGTGGGGGTACATGCTGATGCTCACCGCAATAAAGATTCAACGGAAGAGAGAGAAGAGAGCGGCCCGCCGGCGGTTTCTTAACGTGAAACAAAAGCAGTTTTGGCGGGAGTGGGGCGCCAGCGCCGGGGAAACGATCTACAGGATTTGGAGAGCTACCGGCCACAAATGGATTGTTGGGAAACTGAAAATTCCGAGGGGGTGTCGATAATGATTAGGGTTAAAACAGAGAGTTTTGATTATGAGGGGGCAGTCAGGTTTTTTATTTATGAGAGCCGGCCAGACGGGCTATATATTCTCTACTTCAAGGATCGAGTGGTATTTGAAAAGGTGGCTGAGAGAGATTGTGTCGTCGACTCTCCTGAACCCACTTTTATGATACCAGCGAAGATCGCGGTTGAAGTTCAGCGGGCATTGGTTGACGGACTGAGCGAGAAAGGCTTTATCCCGGCGTCAACAGAGGGGGTTAGGGGGAAGCTGGAAGCAACAGAACGGCACCTTGAGGACATGCGGGGACTCGTTAAACTTTGGACGACGGCGACAGTGACGCAAAAGGGGCCTGACCATGGGAAGTGAACTATACCCAGAAACCGCGAAAGATGCGGTGGAGCAATT